>WNFG01000016.1_pt1 | contig 127048 bp, 111 predicted proteins | sample 5400431 | NCBI WGS metagenome assembly WNFG01 (sample SAMN13153346, study PRJNA577476) | soil metagenome | isolation source: 120 cm saprolite under Douglas fir tree site 2 hole 3 replicate 2 | place: USA:California | collected 2015-04-18
AGGAACAGCAACCTGTTGAGGAAGAGATGGAAGTGCGATCTGCGATCCAACAAGTTGCCTTGGAGCATCGCCGCCGTTACGGCTATCGGCGAATCACCGCGGAGCTGCACCGTCGAGGAATGCAGATAAACCACAAACGGGTGGTGCGGATCATGGGGGAAGATGACCTGCTGGGCCTACAGCCGAAGCGGTTCAAGGTCACCACGGACTCGAACCACAAGTTCGAGGTATATCTGAACTTAGCTGCTCGGATGAAGCTGCGCGGGATCAATCAGCTTTGGGTAGCGGACATCACCTACATTCGGCTGAAGGCGGAATTTGTCTACTTGGCGGTGATCCTCGATGGGTTCTCTCGCAAAGTCGTGGGCTGGGCTCTGGATCGAACTTTGGCAATGCGACTGACGATCGGGGCGCTGGAGCAAGCCCTCGAGAATCGACAACCAGAACCTGGCCTGGTGCATCACTCAGATCGAGGATTGCAATACGCTTCGGAAGAATACGTGAAAGTCCTTGAGCACCACCGCGTGATACCGAGCATGAGCCGGCCAGCAAATCCGTATGACAACGCGAGCTGCGAAAGCTTCATGAAGACGCTGAAGCGGGAAGAAATCTACGCCAACAAGTACGAGGACCTAGAACATTTACGGACGAACATCGAAGAGTTCATCGAGGAGTATTACAATCGGCAGCGGTTGCACTCGGCGCTGGGCTATCGATCCCCGGAAGAATTCGAGCAAAAGACCGAATCCCAGGCCGAATCGCGAAGTGCGACGATGGTGTTTTTTGAGAACAAAGAGAACAACAAAAAGAATTCTAAAGGACTGCTGGGGACGGGGACTCAAATGCCGTCCCCTTCCCCAGACCCCTTCTCCTGCTAGGAGATGCAAGAACGCTCTTACGAAAGCGGAAGCTGTGTCCAAAAAAACTGTGCCATCTTAGGGGTTCACCCCACATTGGTGTAAGGGCAACCGAATCAATGGGACTTAGAGTCTGATCGTCGACTCATAACCCGAAGGTCGTCAGTTCAAATCTGACCCCCGCAACCATTTTCTAGTTTAGATACAGCGGCTTAGAAGACTCCACTTCTAAGCCGTTTTCTTTTTTTGGCGAATTCGGGCGCCAAATTCTTGGTTGTCGCAACTCGCAGAGTTGAAGTTGCAGCAAATAATGTAAAGCCCAGCGTATTTGCCAAACTTGGCTTCATCTTCCGGCTGTTCAGACTATTTGTTCCGGGCTACGATAGCACCTATGAAACTGCTTCTTTCCGGCGCACTATTGCTTTTGTTGTTTCCTGTTGCTTCTGCTCAAGAATCCTCATCCCCAGGACAAGGCGCTCCCAATGTGTTTCCGGGACCGGATTTCGTACTCCGGGACAAAGACCTAAAACCACAAAAAAGTGGGATGGTATTAGGTCCCCCGCAAAGTGATGGCAAGGGAGGAACAAAAGGCTCGTTTGCCATATATGGAGGAGGATTGCAGATTGAAGTAAGCAGCTTGTCTTTCAGTGGTGACGCCAAGTTACTGGCCGTCGGAAGCACGCCGGGGAGTGTTGATTTGTGGGACGTGGAGAATCACAAGAAGTTCCACACTTTTGACGGTGGTTCCTCGGCCAGTTTAACCATGGACGGACGACTACTCGCGAAAGACGGCAAGGGCATCGAAATCTATGACCTGGCCTCGGGGCAATTGATCAGGAAGATAGAAAGGCCCGCGAAGAAGACGGATAACACAATCCAGAGACTTGAAATTGATCCAACCGCGGCCTTCCTTGATGTGACCGCGAATGGCGAAGACGATGTGGTTTATGACGTATCTTCGGGGAAGCTGTTGGCTACTCTCACGGATACTAAGCACGCAAGTTTTTCAAGGGACGGGACATTGTTGATCGGAGGCAATTCCAAGCACTTGATTGTCTGGCGCACCAAGGATTGGAGCAAGGTTAGTGACTTTCCGAATGGCCACGGTTACGTAACAGCAATAGCAACGTTTCCTGAGAAGGATTTGCTCGTGGTCGGAAGTTCGGAGATGGCTCGACTCTTACGACTCAGTTCCGGGGAGGAACTCGCAAGAGTAGGAACTGACTACACCCATTTCGCGGCTTTCAATGAGAGCGGGACGCTCATCTTTACCTACACCAGCGAAGGTTTTAGCGTATGGGATTCCTTTGGAAAGCGATACTGCTCCAAGCCGGAGATAGGAAACGGTACCATGGCAATCAGCCCGAATGGCCAGTGGTTGGCGGCCGGAATAGTGAACGGAGCAAACTCGATAAACGTTTGGAATCTGCAAACTGCTTTAGAAGCTTGCGGAGTTGCGTCCGATAAGAGGAGCCAGTGATTCCTTCATGCCGTCACCGGAAGAACGATCGCCACGCGGAACGGAATTTACCGGAGTTTTGAGTACGTCGCGGGCCCCTACAACCAATTCTCATCGGTCATAAGGGCTTGTTGGGTTCCACCAGCAAGCCCTTCTTCTTTTTGGGAATAACCGCGCGTTTTGCGTTGCCGGTGCCTTACCTTTCCTCATTGGTTGTCCCTTTTCCTGAGTCGGCGTGGCACCGGTTTGCGCATGGCCTCCTGCACTTTGTGATGGGTTCAGGTGGTTCGGTTTGTAACGGCGGCTTCGTTGGGCGGCCAACAAGTCCGCTTGTTGCTAGTATTTCGGCCAGAACACGTTTAATCTATTTGATAGAGGGGCATTACGATGACCATTCGGGTTGACCTCAATCCAGAGATGGAAGCTCGTCTCATCTCCGAGGCACGTTCTCAAGGTGTACCTTTGGAGAAACTGGCAGAGCGGCTTCTCAAAGAGGCTTTGACTGCGAATGCTCTGCCTCGAGGTGTGCTGACCGTCGAGGAGTTTCATCGTATGCTTGAAGGAATGGCAGAAGGATCGGAAAAGCTGCCGAATTTGCCGACCGAAAGCTTCTCGCGCGAAAGCTTCTATGAGGACCGGCTAGATGGCAGGGACGCAGTACCTCCTCGATAGCAACATCCTTCTCCGGTGGGTTAAGCCGGACCACAACGATTATCCTCTCGTAGTCTCGGCAATTGATGCCATTCTTCGGCGCGATGATGTACTTTGCTATACGTCACAAAATGTGGGCGAATTTTGGAACACGTGTACCCGCCCTCTCGACCGCAACGGCTACGCTCTTTCCCCTCAAGAAACAGACCGGCGAGCCAAATTCTTCGAGGAGAAGCTGCGATTGCTCCCCGACAGCCTGGCGGTGCACGAGGAGTGGCGAAGACTGCTTGTCACGCATGGCGTGTCTGGGGTTCAGGTCCACGATGCGCGGCTGGCGGCCGCGATGCGAGTACATGGCGTCAAGCGAATTCTGACCTTTAATGATCGAGACTTTACTCGTTTCACGCACATCGAGGCCATTCATCCTCGGGCCGTACCGACAAAATAGAGCTTCTAATCGTTGCCGTCAATTCCAATTCGGAAGACTAAGCGCGGTCATCCTCCATTGCCTTTCGCACTACTTGGAATCGGTTTGCTAGGCTGCTGGGAAAGATTTGGGAAGAACTCCCACCTCGGCAACCGTATAGCCGAGCGCAGAGTACCCTGCAAGCCGCTTCTTGTACATGCGAGCCAGCATAGGCACCATCACATCCGCATAGTCGTAGACGTGGACCTCACTCTTGTTGTCGTGGAGACGATGGAGGCGGCCTACGTACTGCTGCAACGTACCTTTCCACGAAATCGGCATTGCAAGAAGAAGCGTATCAAGACGGGGGTCGTCAAATCCCTCGCCGAGGTAACTTCCGGTCGCCAGGATCACGCGCGGTTCATCGCAAGGAACGGCTGCTAAAGATTCAGCCAGTTTCTTCCTTTGCTTCGTGCCCATCCCACCCTTCAAAATGAAAATGTGCGGACAAACTCCACCTAAGCGCCCAGCCAAATAATCGAGATGTCCCGTCCGACTTGTCAGAACTAGTGGTGAGCGCCCGCTGGACAAAGCCTGCTGAAGGTCTCGGACGATCAGGTCGTTCCTCTCCTGGCTAACGATTAGAGCAGCATAAATATCTTGAATGGTCGTCTCATTTTCAGGCCGACTCCAACCGAAATCAGTAATCCTTGGGAAAACCTTGTGCTCGAGGGGTGAAGACTCGGCAGCCTTCTTCGCGCTGAGATAAAATCGAATCGGGCCGCATTGCATGTAGATGATGGGTTGGTGCCCATCCTTTCGAGCCGGTGTCGCCGTCAATCCCAGAACGTATTTTACTTTGATCTCGCGGAGGACTCGTTCAAACGTCACTGCCGAAAGATGGTGACATTCATCCACAATCACGTGGCCGTACTCCGCGACGAAGTCTTCCACTGCCCCTTTGCGCTGCAAACTTTGGATTACAGCAACATCAATCAAACCGGTTCTCTTAGCTTTCCCTCCCCCATATTGTCCCGATGTACGAGGATCAGAGCGTTAACCGCTCGCTTGGCGATAAGACAAGCTGCCACTACTGTTTTTCCAAACGCTGTTGGCGCGCAGAGTATGCCGTGGTCATAGGCAAGCACTTGCTCAACGGCGTCTCGCTGTTCAAACCGCAATTCGCCATGGAAAGAAACATCGATTTCCCGCCCTGCGGTTCTTTCATCATGAACTTCCACATTGATGTGATGTGACTTGAAAACACGGACTACCTCTTCCAGGCACCCTCTTGGAAGACCAATGTGCTCGGGGAAGACTTCACCGCAGGATATGACCCGCGGCTTACCGTAGGTCGAGAGCCGCATCGATTGAGATTTGTAAAATTCGGGATTTTGAAAAGCAGCGATGCGAACCAGGCGATCTACCATCCCGGACGGCAAGCCCTCTTTCTCGATATAGATGAGATTACTCACCACGATACGGACATTCGGCGGCAACAGACTAGTGATTTGACTTTCCTTTCGTCGCCGAGATGGGCGCCAGAGCCATGGGGCTTCGCCCTCGTCTTCATCGGGCAAATGGAGGTGCACTCCGATGGGATTCCCGTCGGGAGCTATCGCGTAAGTTATTCGGGCGAGCTGATCGATTGGCATTCTTTGGACGGACTCTAAAAAACCTCCATTGATCGGGATGGGGCTGAAACAGTTCATCCAAGAAGACGCTGTTGCCTTGTTCTCTGGGACGCTTTTGCAATGGCAACGCAATCAAGTTTCCGAAACCGCCTTTGGGCATAATGTCCTGGTTGGGGAAAAGACGGTCGTATGAATCAAGGCCGATCTCAGGCCTATTTTCCATAGTGCGTGTTAACAGGGAGCATCCCAACCTTCGCGCATCGGCAGCGGATACCGGCCGATCAAAGAATATCCACACATGCGCGCCATTTCCGGACCGCGGGCGCTCAACAGCCGAGGGAACCTGAAATCGCTTGCATGTTGCAACAAACGCGGCCGCATCAGCTAGCCAGGACTTCTTGTCGAAATCCACCGCAAGAAACCAGCAAGTGCCGTCAGGCAGAAGTGGATAAATGCCGACCGTCTGCTTTCCAGTTAGATGATTTCGAATAGCGTCATCCGTCAGTGGCTGGAGCATCCTGGTTTTGCGGGCAACCTTCTTTCGCTCTTCTGGTCTCGCGACATGGATGGCACGCCAGTCCATGATGCCGGCAGGTGAATAGCCAGATTTGCCGCCCTTGCTTTCCCAGCGAGTGGCGAACACATCTTCTCGCCCGCGAAACAGATTTCGAAAGAGCGATATCTTCTCCTCTGGTGTAGAAACTTCTTTTCTCGCGGTGGACGAAGGGTTTGGGACCAGGACGGCTTGTGGAACGGGTTCTTTGGGGGGCGATTGACTAATCCCGAGCATCGCACGGAGATGCGCGTTCTCTTCACGAAGCCGTCGGCATTCCTCTTGCACTGTTTTCAGGCGCTCTTGAATATTGTCCTGATCAGGCATGCGGGCGTTCATTGCTATAAGCTCAGCGGAAGATCTTATCCGAGGAACGAAGCGATCAAGCAGCCGATCTTGTGCCCCACGAATCTACGTCACCTCAGAATCAGGGGTCACGAGGGTTCGCTGCGGTCATGAAAACGACCGGCCGGGGTCTCCGGGTCAACCCAGCATTCATGCATGCCGTGATGCAATCAGCTACTTTACCAAATGAGGTGCCGCAAGACTGACAAACTCCCGTGGGGTTACAACCTTTGTTTTCTTCCAGAATCTTGGAAAATGTCTTTGATTGCCGGTCACCAAATAGTCCGCACGCGCAGCATCCGCACACTCCAGGAATATATTGTCCGCGGGATCAGTTGTTACTTCAAGCTGCCGGGTTGGGACCACGGTATGACCGTGGTTCTTGATGAGCTGCAGCAATTGCAGCCGAAGACCCTTACGGATCCGGAGCTCGGGACGGGCAAGCACCTCGCTGTATTCCTCAAGAATGGGATGCGAGACATACAGGCGGGCCGGCTTAGAAATGGCAATCAGGAAAACAGTACGTTGCAGCCCGGCTGGCTTGATTGCAGCAGAAACCAAAACATTTGTATCGATCACCAGACGGAGGGGAAGCATTATCGCTTCGACTTCTGGGAGCGAGCCTTCGTAATAATTTTGTCAATCTCACGCGAGTTCAAGGCACTCGTGCGGTTTCGCTCCGATTCTTCACCGAGGAGCTTTAAGACCTCGGGTTCCGGTGCGGCCAGTTTGACATAATCACGAATGCTGAGAAGCACAGCTCGGGGGATTCCCCGCTTCTCGATAACAAGCGATCCCCTCTCGTCATCTATTCGACGCAGTAGCTTTCCGAAGTTAGCGCGGGCACGCAGCGCAGATACCACAATCGTGCCAGTTTTGCCTGCTCTTGAAGTAATAGCCATAAACTCTCCATTTCGACTATCTGAACTGTACAGTTCATTCGAGATCCAGTCAAGGGGCTGGTTGGACGTATAACGCATTATACAAAGCCGCCCCTTTTAGGTTCCCGCTGTCGGTGTCCCTAGCGGTTACTACAAATGCTCGACCAGAGGAGGCAGGGGAAATTGTTCAGAGCGAAAAATTCCCCACGCGCGCGTGCGTGTGGGCTTCCGAGGGGCGTGCAATTGGAAGGGGCAAAGGACGTCTGTCCCGCGCGTGCATGTTGCAAAGCTCGGGGGAAGGATCACGTCAGCAGAAGCGAGCAAAAATCCGGCAATGAGCTTGGGAAAGATTTGGGAAAGAACTCCAAACTCCAAAAACTGAATTAAGTCGCACGGAATCAACTGGCCGCTTGTTCTTGGACGTGCTCATAACCCGAAGGTCGTCAACCAATCTGAGATGCGCAAGGCCGGAACCCAGGATTCCGGCCTTTTCTTTGTGAGCTACACGCTATTTTCGCATTCCGCTGGTCGAAACGGGGACGGCAAACTCGCTCGCGCCTGGCGCGCCTCGTTGGCTTTCATCTAAGCGTAGGCGCATTGGACCGATGTTCTTTGTTCGTGCCCCAGTTTCTTCCACATATGGACCTCCGTTCCTCCGCGTTCAAAGGAGACTTCGTCCATGGCCAATTTCATCAGGTGGATGCCGCGCCCGTGTTCGGCACCGAGGTTTTCGATCGCCAGAGGATCAGGAACCTTATTGAGGTCGAATCCTGGTCCCTGATCCCTGACTACGACGGACAGTCCTCTACCACATTCACAGCGGCAACAGACGTGAACCAACTTGCTTGGGTCTACGCGATTGCCGTGGATCATCGCATTACTCAGGGCTTCCCGGAGCGCGAGTTCAACGAACTCTTCCTCTCCGTAAACACAGCCAGAGGCCACGATCAGTCTCATAAGCCAATCCACTAGCGGCGAGATCTGGCCGATCTCGCTCTGCACCCAGGTGTGTACCTCTAATGGTGCATCCGTCAAACGAAGTTTGGGGAGCTTCGACTGCAGCGATTTGAAACTACCAGCCCAAATCATTTCTGCAACCTCCTTTCAGGAGTTATTCTTCGGCCCCTAATGTCCGGCGCCAGGACCAGCCGACCTGAATTTGCGTGTAAAAAAAACCAAAGGCGCTCCAATCAAGCAGGCCCAGCCCAGCAGCCAGAAACAATCGAGAAAACCAAGGAACGCCGCTTGCTGGTGGATCATTCGCGCCAATTGCGCTTTCGCGTGCAGCGCCGCGTCCGGGATCGTAAAACCGTGTGTCACAAAATATCGCGACAAAGTGGCGAGTGTTTCTTGATAGCGCCGCTGAAAGGGAGTGGCGTGAGCAACCAGGACCGATTGGTGATACTGCGTTCGTCGCGCAAGAACGGTTGTAACGAACGCGATTCCAGCGCTCGCTCCCTGATTCCGGAACAGATTGGTCAGACTCGAAGCTTTGTTGTTCTTATTCTTTGGCAAGAAGGAATAGGCCAGCTGGCTCACCGGCACAAACAGTGGAGCAATCCCAAGCCCCTGGATCGCACGGGCGATCGCCACATGCTTGTAGTCAGTGCCCAGGTCGATGCTCGCGTAGCGCCACATGGCCATGGCAAAAATGGTGTATCCGGTGAAAATGAGCGGCTTGATTCCAACTTTCGGCAAGATTTTCACGATCAGGGGAGCCAAGGCCACGATGACGAATGCGCCAGGTCCAAGAACGAGCCCTGCATCGGTGGCGGTGTAGCCATACAGGCTCTGGAGCATCTGGGGAATTAACACCGTAGACCCGAACAGAGCAAAACCAAAAAGGAAATAGTAAACGTTCGCGATGGCAAAGTTCCGGTTTGCGAGCAGACGGATTTCGACCACCGGGTCGGGGTGACGCCATTCCCAAAACGCGGCCGCAATCAGGGCTACAAGCGCGATCGAAAAGAACAAAACAATGAAGCCGCTTTCGAACCAGTCCTCGGTTTGTCCGCGATCCAGAACAACCTCCAGGCACGCAAAGCCGGCGGCCACTAGGACAATCCCCAGCCCATCAATCCGAAGCCTTCCGCCTTTTCGGGCAGATTCGACTTCACGGGTGAACTCGGGAGGGTCGGAAACCATCCGCTTCGTCAGGATCAGAGACACAATCCCGATAGGAATGTTGATAAAGAAGATCCACCGCCAACTCCAGTTGTCTGTGATCCACCCGCCGAGCGGCGGGCCGATCACGGGGGCAGTCACGATGGCCATGCTGTAGAGAGCGAAAGCCGCAGGCCGCTTTTGCGGAGGAAACGTGTCCACGAGAATGGCCTGCTCGACCGGCGCGAGACCACCGCCTCCGACGCCCTGCAAGACGCGGAAGAAGATGAGCAAGCCCAGTGAAGGAGCAAGTCCACATAGCAGAGAGCTCAACGTGAAGAGGACGACACACAGCATGTAGTAGCGTTTCCGCCCGAAGACGCGGCTCAGCCAGGCAGAAAGCGGAAGAACGACGGCATTCGATACCAGATAGCTTGTCAGAACCCAAGTGCTCTCGTCATAGCTGACCGCGAGGCCGCCGGCAATATGGGGCAACGCGACATTGGCTATGGCCGTATCGAGGAGTTCCATGAAAGTCGCGAGCGTAACGGTGACGGCAATGATCCAAGGATTGATCCCGGCGCGCGTTGCAGCCACATTCGGAAAGGAAATAGAACCCGTGGTAGCGCTCATACGGTGCCCGGTTTGTTCGATGCAGTAAGAGACCGCTCGGTCGCATCTAAATATTTGGTACAATGCAATAAGCGACCAGTTGGTCGCAGAGCTGGTTCAGGGAGACGCAAATGCGCAAAGGCGAGCAGACCCGCCAGGAAATCATTCGCAAGGCGGCGCCCATCTTCAATCAGAGAGGCTATGACGGAGCAGCCTTATCCGACCTCATGCGGGCGACGGGTCTCGAAAAAGGCGGGATCTACCGGCATTTCTCCAGCAAAGAGGAGCTGGCTGCCGAGGCCTTTGACTACGCCTGGCAGGAAGCTCTAGGCGCCCGGATCCACGATCTGGATACCATCTCGAATACCATCGACAGGCTCAAGCAGTTGGTGGCCAATTTTGTTGAGCGGCGCGGAATTATTCCCGGTGGGTGTCCATTGCTTAACACGGCTGTCGATACGGACGATGGAAATTCTGTTCTGCGCGCGCGCGCAAGGCCTTGCGTGGCTGGCGGAGCTACCTTATTTCAATGATCAGGGTCGGAATCAAGGCGCGGGAAATCCGCCCGAGGGTCGACGCAAAGAAGCTGGCAATTCTCATTATTTCGTCTCTCGAGGGTGCAGTCATGGTCTACCGCCTTGAACGAACTGAGGAAGCGCTGCGCGCCGTCCAAGCTCATCTCAACAGCTACCTCGAAACAGAAGTGCGAGCTCCGTCTAAGTAACCAATAGGGGTGGAGTCTAGCGCCCCTTGGCGTGCTCGCCTCTCAGGGCCATGCAAGTCGAGGACGCCTTCGCAACTAGCCGCCCGCCTTCATCCGTAATCTCACACTCTATGTAGCCAATCGTGCGGCCCTTTCGCACCACTTTGCCCTCGGCTCGCAGGTGAGCCTCCCGCACGGGGCGGAAGAAATTGATTTTTAGTTCGATGGTTGTGAAGGATTCGCCCGGCGCGAGCGTGCTGGCAAACGCCATTCCCATCGCGGCGTCAGCAATATCGCAAAGAATACCACCATGGAGCGTACCCATGGGATTGGCATGTTGTTGTCCAGCGGCCAGCGTGACGACGGCTCGTCCGTCGGCAATTTCTTTCGCTTCAAATCCGATTAGCCGTGCTACCGGAACGTCGCTCGTCTTTGGGTGAGCCATAAATCCTCGCTGATGCATGGGTTGCCGCGCTATTCCCAGCTATTGATGCGACCGATTGGTCTCTAGATACGACTTTAGCGTAAAATGAATGAAACCGAACGGTCCCATCGTACATCGAAAAGGGTGCTGATGAAAGCTGGCCGTCCAGATAAAGGAGCGTAACAATGTCAAACTCATCGAACAAAGGCGTCGCGGTAATCACAGGCGCATCGTCGGGCATCGGCGCGGTCTATGCGGATCGGCTAGCAAAGCGCGGCCACGACCTCATCCTGGTGGCCCGGAATGAGGAGCGGCTAAGGTCCCTTTCGGCGCGCCTGACGAGCGAGACGGGGAGGTCCGTAAAGGCGCTGCGCGCCGATCTTAACAACAAGGCAGAACTCGCTAAGGTCGAGGCTACGCTAGGGAAGGATCCGAGCATCACCACGCTCGTCAACAATGCTGGTGTCGCCTCCGTCGCGCCGCTGCTGAATGCCGACGTTGAGAAGATGGACGACATGATTGCTCTCAACATTACCGCGCTCACGCGCCTGACCTATGCCGCGGCGCCTGCATTCGTCGCGCGTGGCACAGGCACCATCATCAACATCGGATCGGTGGCGGGCGTCTCGCCCGAGACGCTGAACGGTGTGTACGGCGCCAGCAAAGCCTACGTCCTGGCGCTCAGCCATTCGCTGCAGCACGAGCTCGCCGATAAAGGCATCCGCGTCCAAGCGGTGCTGCCGGGCGCGACCGCGACCGACCTCTGGGAGATCGCTGGGCTCCCATGGCAGAAACTGCCCCCGTCGATTGTCATGTCCGTGGAAGACATGGTCGATGCAGCGCTGGTGGGGCTCGACCAGGGCGAACTGGTGACGATTCCCGGCCTTCATGACGGAGACGAATGGACGCGTTTCGAGGCCGCGCGCCGCGCCATCTCGCAGCGGTTCGGCAATTCCGTCCCGGCGCCCCGATACAGGATTGGCGTGTCCGCCCAGCAGCACGCAGACTAGTCTGTCGTACAGGCTAGAAGGTGTCATGGTAGGTGGATTTCTCCAAGCGGCTTGTGGCATTACGCGCAGTTTTGTCCCTGATACCAAAAGACTCCCATTGCGCAAAGCGCTCCTAGGACGACAGCAGTTGGTGTAATTACATCTCCGTGCGACTGCGAGGGCGGGCCTGCGAATCCACGTCGATTCTGATAACATTTTCGGCCTCAGGAACGATGCGAGGTAGCTCATGAAGCTAGTTACATTCCAAGGGGCGTCGCGCGGAGATCGCATCGGGGCGCTGGCTGCAGAGGGATGGATTATTGACCTGAATGCTGCCTGCGCAAGCTATTTAAGAAACGTCGAGCAGGAGGGTGCGTTCTATGCACTTGCCGATGCGCGCGTGCCTTCCAACATGCGTGGGCTATTCGAAAACGGCGACCGTGGTCTGGACGCGGCGCAGACTGCCCTCGAATACGCGACTAGGGGCGGGCCGGAAACAAAGGGAGTTTCCGGCGAGCCCATTTTTTTCCGCCGGGAATCTGTAAGCATCAAGGCGCCTATCGTTCCGAAAAAGTTTTTCCACACCGCGGGAAATTTCCGCGAGCACCACGAGGATGCGCAAAAGGCAGGATTTTCTCATCCCGTTCTTCCATGGATTGTGTTTTTTCAAAACGTGGATGCCATCATCGGCCCGGACGCGCCGATTATTTATCCTGAGCATCTGACGGAAGAACTTGATTACGAGCTTGAGCTTGCGGTAGTTCTCAAGAAAGCGGGAAAGCACTTCTCCGCGGAGCAGGCGCGCGAGTACATCGGCGGGTATGTGATTTTCAACGATGTGACGGCGCGCGACATCCAGCGGCGGGAGATGAAGTCCGGCGTGTTCAGTTTCTGCAAGGGCATCGACACGTTTTGTCCGCTTGGGCCCTATATCGTGACGGCAGATGAAATTCCGGACCCGCACAATCTTGCCATGCAGCTCCGCGTGAATGGAAAGGTCCGCCAGCAATCGCACTCCAGTAAAATGTCCGTGACGATTTCGGAAATCGTGGCCCATTATTCGCCCATGGGTTATTCCGCAGGGGACGTGCTTTCTACGGGCACGATCTCCGGGGTTGCGGCGTTCAGCGGGGATCCGAAGTCGCTCTATCTGAAACCCGGCGACATTGTGGAATGCGAAATCGAAAAAATCGGAGTGCTCCGGAATCCGGTCGTATCGTACAAAGAGATGCAGGGCGGGAAATCGATAAACGCCTGAGCGGAAGGTCAAGATCCAGCGCGGTTACAGCAATCGGTGTGATGGCAGTGGATCTACTTCTTACTGAAGTGCGGCAAGACTTCTTCTCCGAATAGGCGCGCTTGTTCAAGCCGGTCGTCGCCCCAAAGCTCCAACATGATATGCGTGCACCCGGCGGCGCGATACTCCTCCAATCGTGCAATGCATTGTGCCGGTGTCCCCGCAATAGGGTGCACTTTTTCTAGCACCGCATCCGAGACGGCGCGGGCCGCGGCTTTCCGGCCTCCCTGCTCCATCGCATCAGCAATCGGGCGAATCTCTTCAAGCGAGAGACCGGCACATTCCAGCAGCGTATCCGCTGAACCGCGGATGTTCTGAACTTTATTGGCGAGATACATGGCGGCCATTTCTCTCGCCCCTTCGCGTGCGGACCGGGGATCTTCGCCGACACTGCCGACAATCACCGAACCAAGATCGAGCTTGGAGAAATCTTTTCCGGCCTTGCGGGCGCCTTCTTCCATCATCTTCCGCGAGTATTCTACAAACTTCGGCGTGGTGACGCTGGCCGTCAACAAACCATCGGAATGCGAACCGGCCAGGCGTTGCAAAACGGGGCCAGTAGCTCCAACGTAGATCGGCACGCGCCACCGCGGCACGTGAGTATCGGCTTTGAGCGCCGGCGCAAACGCCTGGAAGGCCTTGCCCTCATATTTTACTTCACCACCTGCGAGCATCGCCTCGATGATCTCGATGCTTTCGCGCATCACGGTTGCAGGGCCAACCTCTTTCCCCTTTTCGCCTTCGCCGATTTCTTTCATGAAAATCTTCGAAGCGCCAAGGCCAAGGAGAAAACGGTCTTTGCCCGCAGCTTCCTGAAGGACGCGAGCTTCCATGGCGATTTGAACGGGGTGACGCGTGTACGGAGAAATGATGCCCCATCCGATGGTGATTTTTTGGGTTTCGCGAGCGACGATGGCGGTGACCGCCGTTGAGGAACGCGCTTCCATCGAGTGCTTGCGCCACCAGGGGTAGGCTTCCGCCAGCCAAAACGTGTCAAACCCGGCGGCGTCGCAGGCCTGAGCCATGCGCACCGTTTCGTCGAGCGGCTCCATGCTGAGCTGCAACACGCCGATTTTGAAAGGAATCCCCATCGTCGTATCTCTCCCTGAAGCTCTGCCCCTTGCAATTGCAGTTCAGCTTGGATCGGTCCAGGAATGTTCGAGCCCCTTCACAAGTTGCCACAAGGCACGATTCAGCGGAGTAGGCACGCCCGCCTTTTCGCCCAAGTCCGCAATTGCGCCATTCATGAAGTCCACTTCGGTTTGGCGACGGGCAAGAATGTCCTGCAACATGCTGGCCTTGTGTTTGCCGGGCGCATTCGCACCTTTTTGCACCAGGGCGCGCGGATCGCCGTGCAGTTCAATACCCAGCGCTTTAGCTACTGCTTCGCCTTCCGCGATCAGGGCATTGAACAGCGCGCCAGTGGGAGCGAACCGCGTCGCTGCACCATGGTGCAGGAGGGTCAGCGCGCCAACCGGATTCGTCGAAGCGTTGAAGATTAGCTTGGTCCACTGTGCGCCGCGGGCGTCCTGCAAGGGAATCACGCGCAAGCCCGCGCGAATAAGCAATTCAGCGAGTTGCTCGACGCGCGCGTAAGGCGTATGCGTGGGTTCGAACGGGCCAATCCAGGTGTCGCCATTGATGTCAAAGCCCACGTGGCCCGGTTCAATCAAGTGGCCCGCCGGAAAAGTCGTGCCGCGGATCACGCAAGGAACGTGCTGCGCGAGAATCTCTTCGTTGCCTACCCCGTTCTGCACGGAGCAGACCGCGCTGCCCGCGCCAAAAATCTGCGTGGTCTGCTCGATGGCCGCCCGCGTATGCGTGCTCTTCGTGGCCACAATTCCGAAATCGCAAGGGGGAATCTCCCGCGGGTCGGAAGTCGCATGAAGCCGCGCCGTGAAATCCGCGGCGCCGCTGATGCGCAGCCCGCGCTCGGTGATCGCGCGCGTTTGTTCCTTCGAAACGTCGTAAGCGTGCACCTCAGCATCTTCGAGGCGCGCTAAATGAGCGCCAAAAATGCTGCCGATTGCTCCGCAACCGACGATGCAAATCTTGACCTTCATGCGGTCTTCAACTCTTCCATTCCGGAATAAAATCGCCACGGCACGTTCGCGAGACACTCGCCTTCTCTCTTGCCGACGCGGTAGGTGTCTTGCGTATAAAGACAGACCTGCCCCTCTTGATCGACGACCTGAGGATGAAAGCTAACGATCATGTTTTCCCTTAGCTCAATCTGCGTATTCGCGCCGATGGAGGGATGCTCCAGCATGGTCATGCCGATGGAATGTCCCGTAAGGTGGCCCAGCGCAAATCCAGCCTTCGCAAAAACATCGGCGGCGGCCTTGTGGACCTCGCTGGCCATCACGCCATCGCGCATCATCAAGCGTGCCGCTTCCATCGCCTGCGGATAAACATCGCTCATCGCGCGCGTGCGAGGACTGACCTTTCCTCGAATGAGGGCGCGCGAAAATTCGATCCAGTAGCCGGCCGCGCCTGTCACCTCCAGGGAATAGAGCAATAAATCATCCGCGGCGACTTTGCGCTGCGACGGCACTTTGAAAAATGCTTCCGCTTCGCCGTTGCTGCCGCTCAAAACGATGTTCATCATGCGAGGGCCAGCGCCGCGCGCAAAAAAACGTTCGACCGCCGGAGCCATGATTTCGGCCTCGGATTTTCCCGGCTCGTAGGCCTTGAGAAGCGCGTGGAAGCCATCCAGAATGATATCCATGCTGTCGCGAAATCCTTCGAGTTCCTCGTCACTTTTTACGGCCCGCGCCATGTCAAAGTGAAAATCGAACGGCACGAGTTCGAACGCACCTTGCTGCAGCTCGCGGTAATCACGAACGGTCATCACGAAATCCAGTCCATACACTGCCACGCGCTTCCAATGATGTTTCTCACTTTCTTCACGCAGCCACTTGCCGGGAACCTCCGCCCAAACTTTTTCGCGGACCCAAGGTGCTTTCTTGTCTCCGATCCAGCGAGCCTCGCGCGGGAAAACCAGCGTGGGATCTCCCGCAAGAGGAATGAGCACGTAAACGTAGCGATGAACAATTTCGAACCCGGAGGTGTAGCGCACCGCGCCTTCGAATCCCGCGTACTGATTGCCGCAGACAATGAGAGCATCAACTTTTTCCGCCTGCATGGCGGCGCGGATGTTGGTGTAGCGGCGATCGATTTCTTTTTGGCTGGTCATTGGCGTGATCCCGTACTCCTCTCAGTGCGCGCCGCAAATCTCCGCAGCAGCCAACGCGTAAACCTGCGCGGTGTTGACAAGCGTTTCGATGGCTACCTTTTCGCCTTCGGCGTCGCGCGGCCCGCTCGAAGGGCCATAATTGAGCGTCTCGATTCCGTATCGGGTCATGACGGAGGCATCGGAGTCCCACAAGACGGTGGCGTGTTTCGGCGCAGTGCCGAGAACGCGCTGGTGGCACGCTTCGATCGTTTTCACCAACGGATGATCCTGGGAGATTTCCGCGCCCGGGACGGACACAAAGGTTTCGTATTCCACGCCGTGGTCCGGATATTTCTTGCGAAGCTCCAGGACCAGCTGTTTGATCGAAGTCCGCACTTCTTTGAGCGGCATCGTTGGCGGAACACGAACATCCAGGAAGACATCGGTGCGGTCGGGCGTCCGGCTGACGCGCCAGGGGTGGCCGCCGCGTACACAACCCACATTCACAACGCCCGCCTGTCTGTCATACGTCGCTTTCTTTTCCCACGCGGCGATCCACCCATAAATCGGGTCGAGAATCTCTTTCATTCGAAAGACCGAGCTGTGCTCCTGCTTCCCGCGTGTAAATGCCGTATGGACGTAGTGGCCGCGCGTTGAAATGCGGACCCAAACGGTCCCGTAGTGGCCGAGCACCAGCTGCAGGTCCGTGGGTTCGCCGAGAATGCACATATCCGGCAAAACGCCGTGATTCACAAGATGGTGCGAGCCAACACCGTAACCACGGAATTCCTTGCCGACAAATTCATCGCTCCATTGTGTTTTCTCAATTTCGCCCACGACAGCGGCGATGATGACGTCGCCCTCCAGCTTCACGCCAGCGCGCATGAGTGCCTTCACGGCCTGTGTGTAGCAGACTAGAGCGCCTTTCATGTTATAGATTCCCAGGCCGTAGATCATGCCCTTGCGGATCGCGGCTTTCGCTTTGTAGCCGAGCCCAGTCAGAAAAGTCTCGCGTCCGGTGTTCGACGTGTCCATGTGGCCGTTGAACATCAAACTTTTTCCATTGCCCGAGCCCTCCCACAGGCCAACGACATTGGCGCGGCCCTCCTCGACTTCCTGCCACGTGACGCTGAGCCCCGCGTCCTCGAGCGCGCGCCGCATGTACCGGCCCATCTCCAGCTCTTCGCCCGTGGGGCTGGGGATATTCACGACGTCGCAGCACATCGCGACGATTTCGTCCTCGCGAATTTGCGAGAGGATCGTCTTGGCCAAGTCTTTCTTCATGAAGTGAGACTCCTCGGAGTCATGGTTCCATCTCTCCGGGCAGCTAGCGGCGAAAATCGTCCGGATACGAACACAGCTTTTCGCAACCGCCGGCAGTGATCAGGAAATTATCTTCGAGCCGTAATCCGCCGCCACCTTCCCAGTAAACACCCGGCTCAATCGCCAGGACCATCCCCGAGCGCATCACTCCTGGCGCTGCCTGATGCGAATAGGGCGCTTCATGCGCGCGCGCACCCACTCCGTGCCCAACAGGGTGCGAGGGTTGACCAGGGTAGCCCGCGGCGTTGATCCCTTCACGAATGATCCGGTCAATCTCACCAAGCGGAGCGCCGTCCCGCACGCAACCCACCGCATCGGCGAAAATCTTCAGCAATTGATCGAGCAGCCGATTGTATTCCGGCGTCAAGCGCCCGGGACATAGATTCTTCGTCAAGTCCGTCCAGTAGCCGTCGGCACAAACCCAAATCTCGACGAGCGTCGGTTCATTCTCGATCACCGGGCGGTGCGAGGTTGCCGTGAAAGTGGCAATGCCCTTCCCGGACCAAACCAGAGTGAACGCGCGTGCCATCTCCACTCTGCCTTTGTAACCAACACCCACGGCGTGGATGTGCCCTTCAATCATCGCTGCGACTTCGCTCTCTTTCATGCCGGGCTTGATGTTGTCGCGGGCATACTCCATTCCGATGGCCGCCAGCTCGTTTGCCAGGCGCATGCGCTCGATCTCCTGCGGCGTTTTGATCATGCGCAATTCGGAAAGCAGCGGCGCGGCGTCCACGACTTCAGCGCAACCGGCGCGAAAGGCATCATAAAAACCCTGCCAGTAGACCGTCGGTTCGCCAACCATGCGGTCGCAGATCTGTGAAGTTTGAGAAAGCTCGATCCCCACGCGGCGCGAGAGTTTTCGTTCCCGCAAAACATCCATCGCCATTTCCACCGCGCGAATCATCGGCGGGCGCGGGTCCCTGGGGTGGTAGAAAGGGAAAAAGCGAACATCTTTGTTCCAGGCCGTGAGCTGCGCTTCGCGAAACTGGGGTTCGATGACCAGCAGCGTGGGATCTCCCTCGCGGGGAAAGATCGCGACGTCATAGCCCTTCATGGTCCAGTAACTCGTGAGATAGAGGACGTTGTCGGGAGCGCGTACGACGACCGCATCAAGATCTTGCTGCTCCAGCGTTTGCCGGACGCGTTGCCATTTTTCCTGATCGAGCGGATATGTCATAGCGCCTCGGATTATTTCGCGGCCGGGTGGCCCTTACCCTGGTACGTCCATGATTCTTCTTTCCCCTTGATCAAACGGTAGAGCGCCGTGTGAAGCGGCGCCGGAATTCCCACGCGGGCGGCTTCGCGAGCGATCGCTCCGCTCAGAAAATCACTTTCAGTTCTAAGTTTGTGCCGGATGTCATACAGCATGGAAGGGGGATGGTCCGTCTGCGCCCCAACTTTGTTCATCTCCCACGGATCTTCGTAAAGTTTTATGCCCAAGCGGGCTGCCACACTCTTTCCCTCTTCTATGAGAGCATGCAGGAGGTGACCCAGATCGCCAAAATCTTTTTCCTCCGCAAAATGAAAACTGTGCGGCAACTCGGTGAGGGCAGCAACGGAATTGACCGAGGAATTGAAGATCAGCTTCGACCACTGCGCGGGGCGCGCGTCTTCCAGCGCAACGGCCTTCAGGCCGGAAGAAACGATGAGCCCCGCCGCTTCTTTTACGAGCGCGAAAGGCGTTTTGGTCGGCTCAAACGGCCCCATCCATGTTGCCGTGTCGAGTTCGTACTGCACATGCGTGTCCGTGTGGCGCGTTCCGCTCATGAACGTCGTCCCGCGGATCACGAAGGTATCCGACAGCGCGGCGATGACTTCTTCGCTGCCCAAACCATTCTGTGAAGAGAGAATTGGGCCTTTCTTGAAGAGATGCGCAACCGGGCCGAGCGCTTCGGCGGTTTGGGTGGCTTTGCTCGCGACGATTCCCAGATCAAACTCTGGCATCTCCGCGGCATCGCTAGTGGCTCGGAGATTCGCATGAAATTCGTGCGATCCCGTAACGGAAATGCCGCGTTCATTAAGAGCGCGCGCGTGCTCGGGCCGGCGGACGTACGCCCAGGTCTCCGTGACTCTTGCCAGGTGAGCAGCGTAGAGGCTTCCGATGGATCCGCAACCGATAATGCAAACGCGCTTCATCGATTTTATTCGACCGAGTCCACGCAGCGATTAGTTGAAATTCGCCCTGACTCAAGTTGCAGCTTTGTCAGCGTGCGCTCCTGCCGGCAGCGCCCCGGTGTTCGATGCGAACCGAGGAAGCAAACCCCCCGGTGGCCGCGCGCTGCACTGCTCGAAAGATCGAATCGCCGGTGTTGTGCGAATCATTGATGATCACGCCCTTCGAATAGAGGGCGTCCTGCAGCGCCGCGCAAATCGTATGGACCGGCGCCGCACCGCCTTCGCCCATACCTTTCGCGCCATTGAAGGTGAAGGGTGATGGCGACTCCATGTGGCCGTACAGCAGATTGGGCATGTTCACCGCGGTGATCGGAGTGTAGTCGCTGAAAGTCGAGGCCAGGAGATTGCCATCGCCGTCATACGCGCAATCCTCCATCAACGCGGCGCCGATGCCGTGCGCGGTGCAGCCGTGCACTTGCCCTTCCACGATCCTGGGATTTATGGCGCGGCCGCAATCGTCCACACAGGCGTATGCCAAGATTTTCGGCTGAAACGTATCTCGATCCACTTCGATAACCGCGACATGAATCTGCGCCGCATACGTGAGCGTCAGATTGCCAAATTTTTTCTTCACGTCCGGCAATTGAAACGGCGCGTGATACACATGGCGGCAATTGAGCGTCACATCCCACAAGTTTTCCGGCATGCCGGCGTTGTTCACATTCACAATGTTCGCAAGGCCCCAGTAGTTGATGGATTTCTTCGATCGCTTGTCACGGACCTCCGGCCCCTGCGCGCCGACGCCAAATTCCAGATCTTTTTCTTTGGCCTTCAGCGTCCAGGCTGCCAGCCGGCTCATTTCTTTTCGAAGCTTGGTGGCCGCGCCATGAATGGCCGAGAGTCCCGTCACCGCGAACTGGCTGGCATACGTTCCAGTGTGACCGGTATAAGCGTTTTGCTCCGTATCGAAACCCGGTTTTACTTTAACGTGGCCGGGAGAGACGCCTAATACATCTGCAACAACCTGTGCAGTCGTCGTTTCGTGGCCCTGTCCCTGCGGCACGGAGCCCATGCTGATTACGACTTCGCCGTAGATGTCCAGCTTGGCGATCGCCGCTTTGGATTGTCCCGAAAACGGCGCTCCCGCATTAATGATGCGCGCCTGGCCAAAATTGTTCGTGCCGGAATCCAGGGTCGAACCGATTCCCATCCCGATCCACCGTCCTTCCTTGCGCGCAGCGGCCTGTTTCTTTTTCCAATCGTCCCAGCCGACAAGTTTCTTTCCCATCGTCAGCATTCCCGCATAATCGCCCGAATCGTAGACGCAGCCGTTCGGAGTCTCGTACGGCATCTCATTTTTTCGAATGTAGTTGCGCAGGCGCATTTCATCCGTGGGAATCCCCAGCGAGTGCCCGCAAATATCCAGCACGCGCTCCAGGAACCAAAGCTGCTGCATCCGGGAATAGCCCCGGTTCGGTCCCACGGGGCACTTATTCGTGACCACTTGATTCATGTCAATGCGAATGTTTCTGACGCGATACGAACCCGGAAGCACCTGCGCCCAAATCACACAGCCCAGCGGCTCGTAGCGCGGGTACGCGCCACAATCGTCCACGTGTCGCGAATCAATCCCCGTGATCACACCTTTCTTATCCAGCGCCACGCGGGTATCCAGGAACGTGCGCTCATTCCCGTGAGCACTCGCCTGCATGTGTTCGGTGCGCGTCTCAGTCCATTTCACCGGCCGATCGCCCGCTTTCCGCGAAGCCAGCGCGCACAAAGCCATGTACGGATAATTCGTAATCTTGATCCCGAAGCCGCCCCCGATATCGAAACTCTTCATGAGGATCTGATCGATTCGAACGCCCAGCGCGGGCGAAAGGAACTGCGCCGCGAAAGACGGAAACGAATTGTTGGACCAATACTCGATCCGTGCGGATCGCGAATCCCAAACCGCAATCATGGCGTTGCATTCGAGCGGCGTGCTGGAAAAGCGATGGAAGTGCAACCGCTCAATGTGCACAACGTGAGCAGCCTGCTTGAACGCTTTCTCCACCTCTCCATATTCAAAAAGGCCATGCCAGTTGCGGTTCGTGGCCATCTCCGGATGAACGAGACTCTCGTCCTTGAGCGCATCTTCAGCGGTCATCACCGGAGGCAAGGGCTCGTAATCCACTTCAACGAGTTCCGCCGCATCCTCAGCCGCCATCCGGTTCTCCGCCACGACCGCGGCTACCGGCTCGCCTTGGTACACGACCTTGTCCACGGCCATCGGGTAGTCCGCGATTTTCTGACCGACGTCCGGCCCGATCTCCATGAACGGGTTCACCAGCCCTTTCACTTCCGCGCCGGTCAACGTGCACACAACTCCCGGCAGCGCGGCAGCCTTCGTGACATCCACTCGCGTGATTTTCGCGTGGCCGTAGGACGACCGCACAAAGCAGATGTGCAGCATCCCCGTCAGCTTCTGGTCGTCAACAAAAATTCCCTTCCCTCGCACCAGGCGATCCTCTTCTACGCGACGAATCGGCTGCCCCACCCAATGGGGAGCGCCCGCGGCGCGTCTCTTGCCGGAGCTGGCCGCAGCCTTGGACCTCATACTTTTCACCTGCGTTGTTTTGGCCATCGCCCCGTCCCGTTCTTAGGTCAACGCTTTCTGCAGCCCATCAATCAATTGCTGCACATTTTTCTTCGCCAGCGGTTGCAGCAATCCTCCCGCCAGCGACGCAATTCGCCCCAGCACATTGGATTGGCCGCTCCAGATCACCTTGGTCGCGCCTCCCACAAGAGGCTCCAGTTCAAACCCTGCTCGCAACGTGGCCGATCCGCCCGGCACATCCCCATTCCCTTCATAGACCGCATGCTTCGGCCGTTCCGTTTCCACCAGCGACATTTTTACCGCCGCCGTTCCCCGAATATGCGAAATACCGACGCTCAACTTCACCAGAAAATTCTTCTCGTCGCGGATCTCCATGCTCTGATAATCAGGAAGCAAAGGACAAAACCGCTTCGGATCCACCAGAAAGTCGTAGACGGCCTCAGGTTTTTTCTGCACCGTGAAGTCGCCGCCAAATTTGATTTCCATGGCTCAGCGTTTCTCCAGTTCGGCGGCAGCCGCGCGAACAGCCTTTAAAATATTTTGATAGCCCGTGCACCGGCACGTATTGCCGGCAATCCCCTTGCGAATTTCCTTTTCGCTGGGCTTGGGCCTTTTCGACAACAAGTGAACCGTGGAAAGCAGTAGCCCGGGGGTACAAAAACCGCATTGCAGCCCATGGCATTCCGCGAATGCCTGCTGGACGGCATGCAATTCGCCGTCTTTGGAAAGTCCTTCGACGGTAATAATTTCGCCGCCCTCGGCCATCGGTGCGAACAGCGTGCAGGATTTTGTAGTGCGACCATTCAGCAGGACAGTGCAGGCGCCGCAATACGTTGTATCGCACCCGATATGCGTTCCCGTAAGGTTGAAATGCTCGCGCAGCAATTCCGCGAGCAGGGTCCGCGGTTCGACAAGCGCCTCCCGCGGCTCTCCGTTAACGCGAACGCGTACCAGAATTTTTTCAGCGTCCGGCATATTCGTGTCCAGCCTCAACCTGTTCCCCGCGCGCCCTCCGCGCCGCGATTCCGATGGCCCGCTTGAGGAGAGCAGCAATCAAGACGCGCTTATAATCGACGGAGCCTCGCATGTCGTCTTGAGGCTCAGCGGCCGCGCGCGCCGCTTCGACGGCGCTCTCGATCCGCTTCTTCTCGAGTTTTTTCTCGCGCAACATTTTCTCCGCCTCTTTTGCGCGAATCGCGGTCAATCCAACGCAGCCAAGTACAATCCTCACATCCTTACACGTGTCGTAGTCTCCGAGCGTGAGCTGCACCGCCGCGCTAGCCGTCCCGTAGACGGGCGCGCTGCGCTTAAACGCCAGATAGGCCCCACCGCTATTCTTCACGGGCTGTTTGACAATAATTTCGCTGATCAGTTCGTCATGTCCGAGCACGGTCGTATACGCATCCTTGAAAAGATCGTCGAGCGCGATGGTTCGCTCTCCCGACGGTCGCGAGCATCGCACCGACGTATCCAAGGTAAGCAGGACCGCGCCCCAATCTCCGCTGGGGTCCGCCTCCGCAAGAGACCCGCCGATCGTTCCTTGGTTGCGCACTTGCACGTCCGCGATGCCCGCCGCGCAATCGTGAACGATGGGAATGGACGAAGCGGCGTCCGATGCTTCTATGTCCGCGTGCCGAGCCAAGGCCCCGAATCGCAACTGACCGTCGCTGCGCCGGATTTCACTAAGTCCCGGAAGGAAATTGATGTCTACAAGCGCGCTGGGACGAACCATGCGCATCTTCATCAGCGGGATGAGGCTTTGCCCGCCGGCAATCAGCCGCGCCTCTTCTCCCAACTGCTGCAAGAGCTTGGAGGCCTCCGGGAGTGACCCGGCGCGATGATATGAGAAAGGATGCGCGTACACGATGTTTTCCGCTTGCCTCTTGGGATGGCGAGTGCCCGCAGTTGGACCGCGGCATGAATCAATGGTTGTAGTGCGGGCGCATTCTATTGCGAATAGAACGCAGAGGCAAGGCGAAACGGCTGCTTTGCCTCGCTTTGACGAAATAAAGACGGCTTCAAGTCTGGCGTTTGGTCCTAGAGTCCTTTATGCTGCCGCATCCTTGCGATGAGCAAACGCGAAAAAATCTTTCCAATTGTCCTGGCGGCGGGCCCCTCAGACCATCTTCCATTCCCAAAGCCCCTCGCGATGTTCGGCGGAAAAACAGCCCTGGCAATCGCGGTTGAAAACTGCGCGGGGCTCGAGCGCCCGCTTGTCGTCCTGGGTTGCGATGCAGAGCGCGTCCGTCGCGCAGTTCCCCGCGCAGCACAAGTTGTATGGAATCGTGGGTGGCGGCGGGGCCAGATCAGTTCACTCCGCCGCGCACTAAAACAGATTCCAGCGGACGCCGCTTTCCTGATCTATCCGGTGGACCGTCCCCTCCTGAAACGGAAAACGATTCAGCAATTGGTCCGCGCGTTCCAGACCCGGGAAAAATCGCAGGAGATTGCCATACCGCGTCACAGAAGTCTCTACGGCCACCCGGCCATGGTATCCGGGAGACTGCAGGCGGAATTCTTTAAGTCCAAAACCGCGCGCGACGTGATTTATCGTCTTCCTTCCCGAGTGCGGGCTATGGATGTCCAAACACGCGCCATTTTCACGGATTTCGATACCCCGAAGTCCTACCGGCTGTGTCTTCGTAAATTCAAATCAAGAAAAGGATGAGTGATTCGCCGGCTTCAACTCCTCTCTAGACTGGCGGGCGGCCAGGCCCAGCGCCACCCCGAGCAGCGCGGCAATCACCAGTAGCGATCCGAGAATGGCGATCCCCCGCGGGATCGCGCCGTGATCGAATATCTGTAGTAAAACTCCGAAAGGGAAAATCGCGGCTCCCGTCAGAAGTGCGCTTGCCAACACCAGCTTCTGACGTTCGGCAAATCGCACGCGGTCGAACGCAATCCCCACGACGATCAGCAACATCGCCAACCCAATCCAGTGCCCATGCACATCCACTTGCCGATCGTAGACATATTTCGCCTCCTTGTAGTTGCGGAAGGCAGTCTCGGAAGCGCCAAGGTTTCGACTCGCCGCAGCATCGAACGCCGTCGCGAGCGAACCACCAATCCCGTTCAACGCCTGATGCTCCGCAAAAACCGCGTACCACAAGCCATAACCCATCCCCCACAAAGCCAGTGCGATGCCGCCTAAAATTAGAAGCCGCCTGCTGCCGCTCATCCGACATCTCCCGTTTGCGAGTCCAGCTGACCGGTGTAGCGAAGAATTCCAATCCACATGGCCAGCAGCGCAACGATCACCAGCAGGCCTCCAAAGTCCGCCAACCCGCCGGCGACCAGCCCGTAACGCAGTTCCATCAACACACACACAGGGAGCAACATCGAGCCGAGAATCAAAACGTACGCCCATCGCAATTTCCAGCTCTCCCGCAAACGGACGTAGGGCTGAAAAAACGCCAACATCATCGCCAAAAGTCCGAACTCGGTACTGTGCGCGTGCGCGGCGATCTTCACGGCCTTGTCACCCTGCAGTTGTCCGTAAGCTTCCAGTGACCGGTCGACCGTACCCGCATCGTTTGCCGCGGCCGCCTTCGCCATTTCCATGAGGATGGAAGAATCGAGCGCTTCATGACGATAGAGATCGACGGCTGCGTAGTACCCACCATGCAGAAAACCAGCGAGGACCAGCACCATGCCGCCGCCAAGCAACAAGCGGCCCGCCGCGCCGCGGTCAGAGAGCAGCCCATCCTTTACATGCGCTGACGTATGGGACCGAAAATGCTTCACGAGACCCAGGAGAAATCCGCAAGTGGCAAGGATTACCAGCAATCCACCGAGATCCGCAAAAATACTGGCCCAGCCGATCGTTTGCAGCGGGCTATACGCGAGACCGACATAGTGAATCAGAAAGACATCCACCGGCAGCAGCGCCGCTCCCGCGAGGAATAGCCACGCAACCCCTCGTTTTGCTTTTTCCTCAAATGCGATCCATGGCTGCAAGACCGCGAGCAGGAGCGCGAGATACCCAAAATCGATCATGTGGACATGGGTGTCCACCTTGGTTCCGCGATTCTCCAGAAACGAACCGACATCCTGAAAACTGGCAAGAACTGTGGAATGATCTCCCGCCAGAGCAGCATGCGCGGCCGCCGCCACGCTCGCCCCCACGCGCGCCGCATTCTGGTGCAACACAAACACCGCAAAAATGTCCCCGAACAGCATGCCAACGAGGATGAGTCCGATTCCGCCGAGCACGAGCAAGCGCCGCGCACTCAGAGGAGCAAAAGACGACGCGTCCAATTTGTGAGTCTTTTCGCTAAACGAGGACTTCGAGAATCCCATAGCGGCTTTTTGCAGCTCTCGCTTGCAATAACTCCCGAAAGAAGGGCTGGCCGGGGCCAGCCTCCCGAAACATAGCCGTTAGAAACTAAATTTCAACGCCAGCTGAATCTGCCGCGGATTGTTTACAGCCCGCGGTGTCCCATAGTATTGATTCGGCGAGCCTTCGGGGAAACCGGAGAGTGTCGCCGGGCAACCACCTGTACCCGAACTAAATCGGCAGAAATCTGCGGCGCCATAAACCGTGTTGAAGTAGCGAACGTTCAAAGTGTTGGAGAGGTTGAACGCTTCGGCGATGAATTCGAGACTGCGCTTCTCGCGGAAATCAAACTTGCGAGAGACGCGCACATCCACGGAACGGAAATTGTCGCCGATAAAGGTATTGCGCGGCTCGATGCCTACGCGGTCGTTGTTTCCGAAAATGTCGCCGTTCGCGTCGAAGCCGGCGAACTTCGTGAAGCGCATCGGCGATTGAATGGTGGCAATAATGCCAAACAGAAAGTCCCGCGCGAAGGGGCTCCATGTTTTGGGCGTCGTCACCGTGGCATTGAGCACGATCCGGTTCCGGACATCGTCAGAGGACAGCGCGCGCTCCGCTCGGAAATTCTGGCTGTCCTGTGGAATCAGCACGAAGCTGGGATTTGGGCCATTGTCGATGGACTTCGACCATGTGTAGCTGATGCCGTAGGAAAAGTCATGTGCAAGCCGCTTGTTCACGTTGATTAGGAGCCCGTCGTACTGCGAATCCCACCGCGAGGTCGCTTCAAAGTAAACGGCGTACAAAGTGGGAAAACCAGGACCGGCACTGCGCGAGCCGGGAATGCCCTGTCCGCAGATGGCAACGGGACAGAAGTAGGTGTTCTTCAAGCCACTGCGACCCTGTGAGTCGTGAACCATCGCCTGTCCGGAGGGGTCTGGTTGATTTACGTTGAAGAAGCTGCCGAGATGCACTCCGCGGACATGCAGTCCGCTGATGCTGACGGTTGTGTCTGGCAACGGTTCGAATTCCACGGCTAGACTCGCCTGAATTCCGTACGGATTTTTGTGATCCTTCACGAAGCGTACGATTGTGGCGTCCCCAAAAAAACCGCAGCCGGAAACCGTTCCACCGGGACAGAAACCTAGCGGCGCCGCATCAGGGTACGTTCCCCCGAGCATGTCAGCCAACGCGATGGAAGTAATATTCGGCCCGCTCGCGAAGGCGAAGAGCCGCGTCTTGGCATCAAGTGAATCTTCAAACGGCCGGCCGGGATACTTTCCTTTTGTTCCGCCGCACGAAGGTAGCTGACAGGCAAGCAGCGGCGCGGGAATCATCCCGTGAAAGAGTCCGAAGCCGGCGCGGACAACCACGTGACGACTCGTTCCGACGTTGTAAGCCAGGCCCAAACGGGGATCGAAATTCTTCCACTGCGTGTCCAGGACGTTTGAAGGCCAAGTCTCCCACTCCCAACGCAAGCCGCCATTAAGGGTGAGGCGGCTGGTCGCACGCCATTTGTCCTGGATGTACAGGCCATTATAAGTATGGTTCAGGGTGCCTTTCGCCTCATCGCGGATAGCTGGCGAGATTCTGCCCCCTCGAAAGACCACTGGGTCAAAACGGGGTTCCGTGAAGTTGGGAGCCAGGAAGCGCTCAAAGAACAGCACAAATGGCGAACCTGCCTGCAGACTAAACGGACACTGGCTCTGGAAGATGCAGCCAAAATCGCCTTCGAAGGGGTAGAAGAGCGGAAAGGATTCAGTGGTGTGGACGAAATTGTAATTGCCGCCAAAGCTGATGGTATGGCGGTCGCGGCTAAGCGTGACATTGTCGACCAGTTCGAAGCGTGATTCACGGTAGAAATCCGGATTGCCCCGGTTTACCCCGGTCGTGAAAGTGTTGGAAACCTCCAGGTGCGGCTGCGTGGTGACCGTCGGGAAATCAAACGATCGCCGTGCAAATTGCCCACGCAGCTCATTCACCAGCTTGGCATTGAATACCGATGCGAGGGTGCCGGCAATCGACTGATCGCGGTAGAAATTGTTCTTGAATGCGGACGGCAAGTCGAATCCGTCATTGAGCGGCGACTGGTTTAGCAGGCGGCCATCATTAACGAAATAGCGTACAAAAAGATTCTGGTTTGTTCCGATACTACGATCAAGGCGGACAAAACCGTTGTCGGTGTCATTCGTGCGCAGGACGCTGCCGAGATTCGGCTCGACAGGCAGGTTGAAAGAAGTCTTGAAATTGTTGATGGACGCGATGTTGGTGAGGACGGCGGAATTATAGAAAGGCGATTCGCCGCGGCGCTGCACCTCGTAGTTCGCGTATAGAAAGGTCTTATCCTTCTGAATAGGCCCGCCAATCGCTGCGCCGAATTGGTTTTGGCGCAGGACATGTGCCCCGCTTGCCTGCAGCAGGTTGATAGCGTCGAGTGTATCGTTCCTGAAATACTCGTAGAGGCTCCCGTGCCAGTCGTTGGTTCCGCTCTTGGTGATGATGTTGACGATGCCGCCGACGGCGCGACCAAATTCTGTGGAGTAATCTGAATTGATCACGCGAAATTCCTGGACCGATTCCTGCGGAGGCGTCCCGCGCTGGATCCCCGAAGCCGTGGAAATATCGTCGGCGCCATCCACTGCGATGAAGTTGTAGTGGATATTCTGTCCTGCGAAAGAGAGTTTTGTCACCGGCTCAACGATCACATCCGTGCTGCCTGACGTCGTGTCGCCAATGGTCACGGACGGCGAAAGAAGTGCGAAGTTTATGAATTCGCGGCCGTTCACCGGCAGATTGATAATCTGGCGCTCGGTAATCACCGTACTTACCTGCGTCCTGGTCGGTTCCACCAATTCGGAGGTTGCATCGACTTCCACTTTTTGCGCTACTTCACCCGGTGACAACGCGAAATCGAGCGCCGCGGACTGCCCCACTTGCAACGTAATGTTTTTTGTCTGCTTTCCAAATCCGCTGAATACCACAGTCACTGCGTAGTCGCCCGCGGGAAGCGCCGGGATCGTGTATTCGCCACCGTCGGAGGTTTGCGCCGACCGCGAGAACCCCGTTGCAGCATTGAGGACTGTTACGCTGGCTTTCGCAATGCTGCCGCCGGAAGCGTCCGTGATTCTTCCGATGAGTGTTGCCGATACGGCCTGACCGGAGGCATCTGGCGCATAGAAAGAAACCAGGGCAAACAAGCAAGCAAACGAGCAGACCAGTAGAACCGTCATCCGCTTGATTCGGTTCATCACACCCTCCCACCGCGGAAGAATCATCCGCATGCCAGGAACGTTTCAATGCTCGACGGTTTATAACACGCAATAGCTAGTGTCAAGCCTGGAGTAATCAAAACAGATCCCCTAAGTGAGCGGAATGCTCCGCGAATTCAAAAACTCGCGGAGCGTTTTGGCAGCCCAGCGGAGCAATTCCCTTCTCCGCAGAGCGCCGAACTCGGAGACCGCGCGATTCCTCACGCGCCCTCAGTAGCAAAGTGCGATTCGAAATGGACATGGTCGCGTTGGGCGGGATGAGCTAGCCGTGGTCACGCTTCACCTTCATCCCATCGATCACTTCCGTTACGCGCATCGCGGTTTTCTTGGAAAGAAATTCGGTCAGCATACTGTGATGCTTCAGGTCCAGGTGCTGCACCAGCACAAACGCCATGCCCGAGTCCGCGGGCAAGTGGGTCATCAATTACGTGAAGGCTTCGATCCCGCCGGCGGAAGCGCCGACTGCGGCGATCAACAGATCGTCTTTCGGAGTAGCACGCACAGCAGCTTCCAGTTTGGAGGCCTTGGGCGGGCCCGTTTTTTCGGCTCTGACTTCATGGCGTTGTCTGCAATCTTCCGCTGAGAACGAGTGGCACGCCTGGCGGCGGTTCTCTACTCGAACTGCTTTCGGAACACCGCGAACTGTTGCCTCAATTCGGCAATCTCTTTCTGAAGACCTGCGATTTTCTCTTCCAGGACGGCGATGCGCTCGCCATCGGCGTTGAGACTGGCGGCAGTAGCCTCTAATGCGGGCCTTGCGTCGCTAACTTCCACATCGCCGGAGAGAAGATGGGCGTAGCGCGCCTCTTTAGTGCCGGGCTGGCGGGGAAGAATCTTGACGAGGGGCGGCTCGCGCTTCATCAGATGCTGCAGGCTGGATTGCACGGCGCCGAGATCGTCGAAGGAGTGCATGCGCTCGGCGCGCGTGCGGAGCTCGCCGGGCGTCTGAGGGCCGCGCAAGAGCAGGACAGAGAGAATGGCGATTTCGTGGCGATAGAAGTTGAAGGCTTCCTGGAGGCGGTGTTCGTACTTGGTGACGCGGCTGTCGGCGGCACTGACGGAACGGACGAGGGATTGTTCATCCAAAGAATGGAGCGCCTGGCGGACGGCGGACTCGTCCAGATTCATGGCGGGTTCGCGGTTCGATTTTTGGTTGCAGGCATTGACGAGAGCGTTCAAGGAGAGCGGGTAGTATTCAGGAGTGGTGATTTCTTTTTCGACCAGGGAGCCCAGGACGCGGCACTCAACTTCGGATAGATGGATATTCACGAAATGGAATGATACACCGATTGGTTTGGTGACTGCTGACTAGTGACTGGTGAAGGCCAGGCTCGGGCTCAGTTCTACAGTTCCCAATGGGGATTGTTGGTACACATCCGACAGTTTTCCTAAGAATGGCGATCAAAGGAGTTGCGGGATACGGAAAATGAAGCAGTGCGGAAGCGCCCATCGCGCAAGACCGGATGGGGGTCAGCGACGTCAAAGGGATTGGTGAGAGCACTCGGGGCGAAGACTGTGCGCGAGGGCCGTGGTTGTCCGAAGGCGGGACGGATAATCCCATTTCCGGGCAATCAGAAGGGGCGGCCGTAAAAGGAGGCAGGCTAAAGCGTTGAAAAGGCGTAGACTTACGGAGGGGAACACGGGGCAGGCGAGTTGCGTTCTATAGAGTGGCATAACACTATGGACATTCAACGACCATCCAACGCAAGAGCAAAGAAAATCCGGCGGATCGTGTATGCGACCGTCGCTATCCTATTAGTTGGGGGCGTGACCTACGGGCTCTCGCGACTGCGGCCGGCGGCGCCCACGGTAGATCGCGCCACGATCTGGCCGGACGAAGTGAAGCGTGGGCCGATGTTGCGGGAAGTCCGCGGCTTGGGGACGCTGGTACCCGAAGATATTCGCTGGATTCCAGCGCAGACGGACTCCCGAGTGGACCGCTGGGTATTGCGTCCGGGAGCTATCGTCAAGCCGAATTCCGTCATTATGGAACTGAGTGACCCGACTTTGCAGCGAGATGCGCTGGACGCGGAATTCCAGCTCAAAGGCGCGGAAGCGGAGTATGCGAACCTGCAGGTGCAGGTCAACAGCGAACTGATGAACCAGAAAGCGAACGAAGCTGCCGTGCGCAGTGAATACGAGCAGGCCCACCTGCAACATGACGTAGACGAAAAGCTGTTCAAAGAAGGCATCGGGTCTGACCACATCAGAAATCTCTCCAAAGTGAGGGAAGAGCAATTGGCGATCCGCGTCCAACTGGAAGGGGAACGGACGAAAGTCGCTGCCGATTCCGCAAGGGCGCGGCTGGCCGCCCAGCAAGCAAAAATCAATCAACAGAAAGCGCTCTATCAACTGAAAAAGAGCCAGTTGGATGCACTGCATGTTCGTGCGGGCATCGATGGCGTTTTGCAGCTTGTGCCGGTGGAGGTCGGGCAGCATGTGACGCCTGGAACGAATTTGGCGCGGGTGGCCGATCCGAAGAAGCTGAAAGCGGAAATCAAGATTGCGGAGACGCAAGCGAAAGACGTTGCGATCGGGCAAAAAGCGACGATTGACACGCGGAACGGCGTAGTGAATGGGCACGTTTCGCGGATCGATCCTTCCGTGGTGAACGGCACGGTGACCGTGGACGTGGTAATCACGGATCCGCTGCCGAACGGCGCGAGGCCGGATTTGAGTGTGGACGGTACGGTGGAGCTGGAGAACCTGAAAGACGTGCTCTTCGTGGGCCGGCCCGTTCATGGGCAGGCGGACAGCACGATTGGAATATTCAAGCTTGTGGATGACGGTTCGGAGGCAGTACGCGTCAATGTAAAGCTGGGGCGAAGCTCGGTGAACACCATTGAAGTGGTGCAAGGGTTGAAGGTGGGAGACAAAGTGATTCTCTCCGACATGTCTGCGTGGGACAACTTCGACCGGATCCGGCTGCGATAACGATATCGGGTGTTGCGGGCGACAGGAGATTCTTGAATCCCTAATCGCAGGAGGCAAAGAATGCACGCGCTCTGGCAGGACGTGCGCTACGGCCTGCGAATGCTGGCGAAGCACCCCGGATTTACGGCCATTGCGGTTTTGACGCTGGCGCTGGGCATTGGCGCGAACACCGCCATCTTTTCTCTTCTCAACCAGATTCTGCTGCGACAACTGCCGGTGAAAGATCCCAAGGAACTGGTACTTCTGCGCGCGCCGGGAGTGCGGACCGGGCACATCTGGAGCGACGGCGACGACTCCGAATCTTTTTCCTATCCGATTTACAAAGGCCTTCGCGACAACAATCCAGTGTTTGCAGGGATATTGGGGCGGTTTGCGTTTTCCGCAAGCATTGCGAACCATGGGCAAACGGAACGAGGGTCGGGCGAACTTGTTACTGGAAATTATTTTGAAGTGCTGGGCGTGCAGCCGGCGCTGGGACGAGTGTTCAGCCAGGAAGACGATCGCGTACCGGGAGCGCACCCTGTTGCCGTGTTGAGCCACGCGTACTGGCTGCGGCAATTCGGCGGCGATCCAGGATTGCTCAACCAAACGTTGCTAATCAACAACACGGAAATGACGGTGGTGGGAGTGGCGCAGGCTGGGTTTGCGGGCGTTCAAGTGGGCCAGTCGACCGATGTCTTTGTGCCGATCATGATGAAAGGCCAGATGACACCGATCCGCAGCGGCCTCGATGACTGGAATGATTATTGGATGGCGGTTCTCGCGAGAAAGAAGCCGGGCGTTTCCATGGCGCAGGCCGAAGCCGGGATTACTGCGGCGTATCATCCACTGCTCGAGGAGCAGCTCACAAAAATCAAGGGTTGGGACGAAAAGAAGCGCCAACAGTTCCTGAGCAAGAAACTCGTTCTGGCTTCTGGAGCCCAAGGGCGGGTGACGCTGCAGCGGGACTCGGGGCCGGCGCTGATGGCGCTGTTTGCGATGGTCGCGCTGGTATTGCTGATTGCCTGCACCAATGTGGCAAACCTGCTGCTGGCGCAGGGCGCGGCGCGGCAAAGAGAATTCGCCATTCGAACGACTATGGGAGCGACGCGCGGGCGAATGGTGCGGCAACTGGTGATTGAGAGCTTCCTCTGCGCCATTGCCGGCGGCGCGCTCGGCTTGGTGCTGGGTTCCTGGCTGATGGGAGTGCTGACGCAAGCGGTGGTTTCAGAAGGCGGAGTTCGCGGACTGGCGATGGGGCTGGATTGGAGCATCATCGGTTTTGCGGCGGGAGCGACGTTTTTCTCCGGGCTTCTTTTCGGACTGATTCCTGCATGGCGCGTGACTCGAACCGGTGTTTCGCAGACGCTGAAGAATCAAGGCTCGACTTCGTCGGCGGGGCTTTCTCACGTGCGCTTCCGAAAGCTGCTGGTGGCAGGGCAAGTGGCGTTTACGGTGCTGCTGCTCGCGGGAGCTTGTCTCTTTACGCGTACGCTTTGGAACCTGCGAAAACAGAATCTCGGGATGAGCACGGAGAATGTGATCACCTTCTCCATCGCGCCGCAACTCAACGGATACAACACTGTGAGGAGCGTCGCGCTCGTCGATCAATTGCGGGAGCGATTCGCGGCGTTACCTGGCGTGCGGGGAGTGGGCAGCTCAGAAATTGCCACGCTAACGGGAACCGTCAACGGGACGAATATTACCATCGAGGGGAAGAAGGATCTGGGGGAAGATTTGCAGGACGTCAAGTACGACGGCATCAGTCCTAAATACTTTTCGACGCTGGGGGGGGCGCTGCTGGCGGGGCGGGAATTTAACGAGTCTGACACGGCGAACAGCGCGAAAGTGGCGATTGTGAGCGAGAGCATGGCCAAGCGGTTTTTCCCTGAGGGAAATCCGCTCGGAGCGCGCTTCGCGTGGGGCGGTGGGAAAGTAACGCCGAATATCATGATCGTTGGCGTGGTCAAGGATACAAAGCAATCGCACGTGCGCGACGAGAGCGCGGCGTACATTTACTATCCCTATTCGCAGGATACGCGTCTGACGGGAATGACGTTCTACGTGCGAACGCAGCAGGACCCGCTGCTGATGGCCAATGGGCTGCGGGGCGAGGTGCAACACCTGGATGCAAACCTGCCCGTCTACGATTTGAAGACTTTCGAACGAGTGGTGAGCGAAGATCTATTCGCCGAGCGAATGGTCGCGGGGCTTTCGGCAAGCTTTGGCGGGCTGGCGGCACTTCTGGCAGCGCTGGGGATCTACGGCGTATTGGCATACCTGGTGGTGCAGAGGACACGGGAGATCGGGATTCGAATGGCCCTGGGAGCGAGGCCAGGGAATGTGCGGCTTCTGATTTTCCGCGAGGTGGGATTCATGGTTTTCGCGGGAGTAGCCGTTGGATTGCCGCTGGCGTATGGGCTGGCGCGCTTGAGCGAATCGCTGCTCTTCGGCGTGCAGGCGGGCGACCCTTTGATTTATGTGCTGACGCTGGCGGTGATTGGCGTGGTGGCATCGGCGGCTTGTTACCTTCCGGCAAGGCGGGCGACGCGCGTGCATCCGATCGTGGCCTTGCGATATGAGTGACGCTTTTGGTGTTGGCGAGAAATTAAGACCAAGTACGGCGGATTGCGGGGAACAGTTTCAGTGATTTTAACGTAGACACTACATAGAGGAGGGTACATGGCTGACGCAAACGGAACGTTGATCAAGATGGAGGGTGTGAAGAAGGTTTTCCTGACGGATGAGGTGGAAACGCACGCTTTGTCGGAGATACACCTGGAGATCAAGAAGGGGACGTACATTTCCATCGCTGGCCCTTCGGGCTGCGGGAAATCGACGCTGCTTTCCATTCTTGGGCTGCTCGATTCACCCAGCGACGGGAGCTACACGTTGAACGGCCAGCCGGTGTCCAAGCTTTCGATTAGTGAGCGAACGAGGATTCGCAACCGCGAAATCGGTTTCATTTTCCAGGCGTTCAACCTGATTGGCGACCTGACCGTCTATGAAAACGTGGAGCTGCCATTGACGTACCGGGGCACCAGCGCAGCGGAGCGCAAGCAGAAGGTGCAGCACGCGCTCGAACGCGTCGGCATGGCACATCGTCTGCGCCATTACCCGTCGCAGCTTTCCGGCGGTCAGCAGCAGCGTGTGGCGGTGGCTCGCGCACTGGTGGGCGATCCGCTGATTCTGATGGCGGACGAGCCGACTGGAAACCTCGATTCAAAGAACGGCGAAGCGGTGATGGAGCTGCTGCGCGATTTGCACCGCAACGGGGCGACGATCTGCATGGTGACACACGACCAACGCTATGCGAACTTTGCAGAGCGCACCATCCACCTGTTCGACGGGCGCATCGTCGAGGAGACACAGGAAGCACGCGTCGGGGCCTGATATACGGAGGATATTTTGCACACTATCTGGCAGGACGTTCGCTACGGGGCGCGCATGTTGTGGAAGCACCGGCTGGCGACACTGGTCTGCACACTGGCCTTGGCGCTGGGCATCGGCGCGAACACGGCGATGTTCAGCCTGGCAGAGGCGTTCCTGCTGCATTCTGTGCCTTTCGAAAATGCCGACAGGATCTTGGCCCTGGTAAACGTGCGCCCGCAGCAGAACATCGATAGGAATCCGGTCGCGCCGGCAACTTATCTCGAATGGCAGACGCAGGCGAAGTCCTTCAAACAGATGAGCGCCTACGCGTGGGACGAGGTGAACCTGACCGGAAGCCGCGAGCCAGAGAAGATCGTGGGGTTCGATGTAACGTCAAATTTCTTTGGACTTCTCGGTGTCCAGCCGAAGATGGGCCGTACGTTTCTGCCGGAAGAAGAACAGCCGGGAAAAGAACAGGAGATCATTCTCAGTTATGGGCTGTGGGAGCGGCGCTACGCGTCCGATCCGAATATCCTCAACAAGATCGTCAAAGTGGATGGCAAGAGCTTTACGATCGTGGGAGTGATGGGCAAAGGGTTTGATTTTCCAATGCCCGCGGAAGCGTGGATGCCATTGGCTCTTACGGTAAAGCAGCGCTCGGAGCGCAACTCGCGCTACATCTGGGTCCTAGGCAAGCTGAAACCGGATACCTCGGTGAAACAAGCGGTTGCGGAAATGAGCGGCCTTGCACAGCGCGAAGCCGCTGCCTATCCAGATACTTCCAAAGGTTGGCAGCTTCGCGTGCTGCCGGTGCGCGAGTTCGCGACCAGCGATCTCACCCGCCAGTACACACTGCTCCTGATGGGCGCCGTGGGCTTCGTGCTGTTGATTGCCTGCGCCGACGTCGCCAACGTGCAATTTGCCCGCGTTTCCGGCCGTCAGAAGGAGCTGGCCGTGCGGGCGGCCATGGGGGCGAGCCGCTGGCGCATCGTCTGCCAATTGCTCACGGAGAGTATTCTGCTGGCGCTGCTGGGATCCGCCGCCGGATTGGTCATCGCGCAGTGGAGCATCACGGTGATCCTGGCGCACATGCCCGCAGACGTGGCCAAGTTCGTAGCGGGATGGAAGACCATCAGCCTGGATACAAACGCATTCCTCTTTACGCTGGCGATCGCGCTGTTCAGCGGAATTCTGGCTGGAATTGCGCCGGCCTTGATGACGTCGCGCACCAACGTCAGCGAAACGCTGAAAGAAAGCGGCCGCGGCTCGTCGGCCGGCCGGGCGCGGCATCGACTGCGCAACGCGCTCGTGGTAGCCGAGATCTCACTTTCGCTAGTGCTGCTGGTCGGCGCCGGGTTGCTGGTCAAGAACTTTACCGCGCTGATCGACGTGAATGAGAAGTATCGCCCCGAATCCATTCTCACCATGAACCTGAGCTTGCCGGAACTGCAGTACAAAGCGCAGCCGGGGCGTGTGTCTTTCCACGAGCAAGTGCTGCAGCGCCTTTCAACGCTGCCGAACGTTCAATCGGCGGCGATGGTCACGCACGTTCCGTTCGCGGACGGGGGAGGAGTGGGCACGAGAGCTTTTTCGGTGGAAGGCCGCCCGGCCACGGATCGCGGTGAAATGCGCAATGCCATCGTCCAGACCATCAGTCCGAACTATTTTGGATTAATGCAGATTGCGCTGCGCGAGGGACGTGAAATCGCCAATACAGACGCCGATGGCACCCTGCCGGTCGCGGTAATCAGCAGGTGCCTAGCCCGGAGGTATTTTCCAGACGAGAAGCCTCTGGGGGAAAAACTGAAGGTCGGTCCGGCCGACGACAGTTCAGCATGGCTGACGATCGTCGGGATTGTGGATGACGTGCACTACAGTTGGATCGACAAGAATGATGTCCCCACGATTTACCGGTCGTACCGGCAATCGCCGCCTTACTACGCCTCCCTAGTCCTGCGCACGGGCGGGGAACCGCTGTCTTTCATCCCAGCCGCGCGCAGCCAGGTTGCTGCTGTCGATCCGGACTTGTCTCTGTTCAACATCAAGGCGCTCGACAAGGTCATCAGCGATTCGGTAGTGGGTATAGCCTATGTCGCCGTCATGATGGGTGTTCTGGGAATCATTGCGCTGGTGCTGGCTGCTGTCGGCGTGTACGGCGTGATGTCCAATGCGGTCAGCGAGCGCACCAATGAAATCGGCATCCGCATGGCAATGGGTGCGACGGCAAGCGACATTCAGAGGCTGGTGCTGGGAAGAGGGGCGTTGCTTACGCTCATCGGAATGGGCATCGGGCTCCCCATCGCGTTCCTTCTCGCGAATGCTCTCTCCAGCTTGCTTTTCGGAGTCAAGGCGGCTGATCCCGTCGCATTCATCGTACTTCCGCTGGTGCTGGCAGCGGTTGCCACACTGGCGTCCTACCTTCCGGCGCGGCGCGCCGTACGCGTGGATCCCATCACCGCCTTGCGGTATGAGTGAGACGGGATTGCGCCGCCACAACATGCGCTAAGATAGAGACGCGATTCACCGTTCGAACCGCTAGGAGCCGATGTGGAACCTTTGATACAGCTGCGAAATCTGGAAAAAGTGATCGAGGCCGGGCCGAACAAGTTCTACCTGTTGCGAAGAGTTAATCTCGATATTCAGCCGGGCGAATTTGTGACCATCATGGGGCCTTCCGGCGCGGGCAAGTCCACGCTGCTGAGCATTCTTGGAATGCTGGATGGTGCGTGGACGGGCGATTACTTCTTCCACGGGGAAGCCGTCCACAAGCTCAACGTCAAGAAGCGCAACGAGCTGCACAAAGCGAACATCGGGTTCGTGTTTCAGAGCTATCACCTGATCGACAATTTGACGGTGTTCGAAAACCTGGAAGTCCCGCTCTCCTATAAGAATGTGCCGCATAAGGAACGCGTCAGCCTGGTCTGCGACACGCTGGACCGTTTTCACATTGTCGGCAAGAAAGATCTCTTCCCGAACCAGCTCTCCGGCGGGCAGCAGCAACTCGTTGGCGTGGCCCGCGCCGTGATTCTCAATCCGAAGCTCATCCTTGCCGACGAGCCGACCGGAAACCTGCATTCCGCGCAGGGCGAAGAAATCATGGAGCTGTTCAAGAGGCTGAATGACGCGGGCACGACGATTATTCAGGTCACGCACTCCGAGAGAAACGCGTCGTATGGGAGCCGCATTATCCAGTTGAAGGATGGCTGGGTGGTTAGCGAGACGGCGACCGCCGGAGCACGAGCCAGCGCGCCACAACCCGCCTAAACAGAGACCTCTTCGCAGCGCCGGGAGGTATGCGATGTCGCACTTTCTGCAGGACTTGCGGTATGCATTCCGGATGCTCGCCAAGAGTCCCGGCTTCACACTTGTGGCAGTCCTCACCCTGGCTCTTGGCATCGGCGCAAACACGGCCATCTTCAGTGTCGTAAATGCCGTGCTGCTGCGCCCGCTTCCCTACCCCGAACCGAATCACCTGGTCTTTCTCGGAGAATGGTCCGAGCAAATTCCCGAGATGAGCATCTCGATGGCGAATTTCAACGACTGGCGAAACCAGAACAAAGTGTTTGAGAGCATGGTCGCCTATCAAAATGACAACGTGGTGTTGACGGGCCGGGGAGAACCGGAGCGATTGCGCCTGCGCCGGATCACTGCGGGATTCTTCCCGACGCTACGCGTCAAGCCCATCCTCGGCCGCGAACTGACACCCGAGGATGACAAGGTTGGCGCTGCTCGCGTGGTGCTGTTGGGCGAAGGATTCTGGGAGCGCCGTTTCGGAAAAGATCCAAGCATTGTCGGCCAGCAACTCGTCCTAGACGCAGAGCCGTTCACGATCATCGGCGTGCTGCCTGCGCAGCTTCACGGCAGCGTGCGGCAAACGGATGTCTTTACATCGCTATGGCGGCTGGAAGATCAACTCGGAGGAGAAGCAAACCGCGGCAATCATCCGGGAATTTACGCTTATGCGCGCCTCAAGCCCGGCGTCAGCGTCTTGCAAGCTCTCCGGGAGATGAAGGGCGTCGCGCAACATCTTGACGAATTGCATCCCGAAAGCAACGGTAAGGACAGCGTCACGCTGAAGCCCCTGCTGGACGCCATTGTCGAGGATGTGCGGTCCCCCCTGCTGGTCCTGAGCTTTGCGGTCGGTTTTGTGCTGCTGATCGCTTGCGCCAATATTGCGAATCTCCTTCTCGCACGCGCCACGGAGCGTCATCGCGAACTCGCCGTGCGAGTCGCGCTCGGCGCAACGCGTGGCCGGCTGGTCCGCCAGATGCTCACGGAGAGCGTGCTCTTGTCGCTAGCGGGCGGGATTCTCGGACTGTTCATGGCGGTGTGGATCACGGCGGCGCTCGTGTCTGCAACGCCGAGAGGCGTGCCTCGTATGGACGAGGCGTCGGCGGACTTGAGAGTGCTGTCCTTTACGCTGGGCCTCTCACTTGCCACCGGGATTTTCTTTGGGATCTTCCCGGCCCTGCAAGCCTCGCGCGCGGAAGTTAACGCCACGCTTCAGGAAGGCGGCCGGACCGGCACTGCCGGCAGCAAGCGCACGCACTTAAGGGACTTCCTTGTGGCCGCAGAAGTCGCAATCTCTCTAATGCTCCTGGTTGGAGCTGGACTCGTGACCAAGAGCCTCTGGCGCGTACTCGAAGCCGACGGAGGCATCGACCCCGCAAATGTGCTCACCGCCAGGTTCGCGACGCCGGATGCGAAATATGAGACGGAGGTCAAGCGCCGCGCCTTCGTCGCTCAACTCGTGGCGAAGGTTCAATCGCTTCCGGGCGTGCAATCCGCAGGATTCAAGAATCCCCTGCTGGGCGGCTGGCAGTCGGCTTATTCGATTGATGGCCGCCCGGCGCCGAAGCCGGGGCAGTATCCCTCCACGGATATGGGCCGGGTCACGCCGGATGCCATGCGCGCCATGGGAATGCGTTTGCTCCGCGGGCGTTTCTTCGATGATCACGACAATGAAAAATCCCAGCTCGTCTGCATCATTGATGAAACGTTTGCCAAGCAAGAATTCCCAAACGAAGAACCACTGGGCAAGAGGCTTGCTAACGGCGGCCCACCGGCCCCGGGAAAGCAGCCTGATTGGATGACGATTGTGGGCGTCGTTGCACATGTCAAGAATTACGGTGTGGATCAGGCTTCGCGCTTTGAGACTTACATCCCGCAGGCACAGAGGCCCGCTGGAGGCGGCAACATTGTTGTCCGCTCGACGGGAGACCCTGCGGCACTGACTTCCGGCATACGCGCTGCCGTTCGTTCCCTGGATCCGGATGTTCCCCTCTACGACGTGCGCTCGATGGAGGATATCGTCAGCGAAAACACCGCTTCACGGCGGCTCTCCGTCGTCCTGATCGGTTCGTTCGCAGTACTGGCACTCGTGCTTGCCGGGGTTGGCGTTTATGGCGTGATGGCCTACGTGGTCACGCAGCGCAGGCACGAGATAGGGATTCGAATGGCACTGGGGGCAAACCAGAAAAACATCCTGGAGATGGTCCTACGACAGGGTTTGCGGCTGGCATTGGTTGGCATAGCAGGTGGCCTGGCCGGAGCCCTCGCGCTGACCCGTTTCCTCTCCAGCATGCTCTTCCAGGTCAGTGCACTGGACCTCGAAACCTTCGCCCTAGGAGCCATTGGCCTCGGCCTGGTTCTGCTGCTTGCCTGCTGCCTGCCGGCGCGGCGCGCCACCCACGTGGATCCGCTTGTGGCTCTTCGGTATGAATGAGGCATCCGAGGACTGACGGTTCCCCGCGTCCTTCCTGCCGTGCCTCGGAAACAACAGTAGGGTAAACTCCGTCTACACATAGGAATGAAGACCGCCACCGCGCAACTCTATCGAGTCCTTTTAGCCGACGATCAGGCGGACATCCGCGATGCCCTACGCCTGCTTTTGAAGCGGGAGGGCTACGAAACCCAGGCGGTGGCTTCGCCCGCGGAGGCGTTGAGCGCCATCGAATCGCGAGAATTCGACGCCGTACTGATGGACCTCAACTATGCGAGAGACACTACGTCGGGCCAGGAAGGTCTGGACCTGCTGACGAATATCCAAATGCTGGACAGCACACTTCCGGTGGTGGTCATGACGGCGTGGAGCAGCATCGAGGTGGCCGTCGAGGCGATGCGCCGGGGCGCGCGCGACTTTGTGCAAAAGCCCTGGGAGAACACCCGCCTGCTATCCATCCTGCGCACGCAAATAGATTTGCGGCAGGCATTGCGGCAGGCTTCGCGGCTGGAAGCCGAGAATCGCATCCTGCGCGCGGAATCGCGGCCGACGTTTCTGGCAAAATCGCCCGCAATGGCGCCCGTGCTGGAATTGATCGGGCGCATCGGCCCTTCGGATGCGAACGTCTTGATCACCGGAGAGCACGGCACCGGCAAAGAGGTTGTGGCGCGAACGCTTCATGCGCTTTCGAACCGCACGTCGAAACCGATGGTGACGGTAAACGCGGGCGGTCTTTCGGAAGGAGTGTTCGAAAGCGAGCTCTTCGGTCACGTCAAGGGAGCGTTTACGGATGCGCGCTCCGATCGCGTCGGGCGGTTCGAACTCGCCGATAACAGCACCTTGTTCCTGGACGAAATTGCCAATGTGCCGCTCAATCTGCAGGCAAAATTGCTGCGTGTGCTGGAAACCGGAGATCTGGAGCGCGTGGGATCGTCCACGACGCGGCGCGTGAACGTGCGCGTGCTCGCCGCGACCAACGCGGACATCAACGCAGAGGCTAGTTCGGGACGTTTTCGGCAGGACCTTCTCTTTCGACTAAACACTATCGAGATCCACATTCCGCCCCTGCGGGACCGCCGCGAGGACATCGATCTTCTGGCGCACCATTTTCTGCAAGGCTATTCGAGCCGCTACCGCAAAAATATTGCCAGCTTTGACTCCGCCGCCGTGCGGGCCCTTCACGAACACGCCTGGCCGGGGAATGTCCGCGAGCTGGATCATGCCGTCGAACGCGGCGTGCTGATGGCGGCCGGACCAACGGTGCGCGCCGGTGATCTGGGATTGCGCGCGCAAGCCGCGGGCGGCGCCGCAAAGCTGGAGGAAATGAGCCTTGACGAAGTCGAAAGATATCTGATTCAACGTACACTTTCCCGCCATGAAGGAAATGTCAGCCAGGCCGCAAAAGCGCTAGGATTAAGCCGCAGCGCCATGTACCGCAGGCTGCAAAAACACGGATTGGAATGAAGCAACTGTCCTATGAGCGCCGCATCCAGCTGCTCGCGCTGGCTGCAGGCTTTCCCGGTTCGCTGATTGCGCTCATTCTGCTGTGGACGGGAAATTTTTCTTCGGGCGCGTTTTGGACGCTGGCTTTTCTCATTGTTTCTCTCTGGCTGGGATTCGCCTTTTCCCTTCGCTCCCGGGTGGTCTTCTCCCTGCAAACACTTTCGAATCTGCTTGCGGCCCTGCGCGAAGAGGATTTTTCGCTTCGGGCGCGCGGCGCGCGCAGCGACGACGCCATGGGCGAAGTGATCATTGAAGTGAATGCGCTCAGCGAAACGCTGCGACAGCAGCGTCTGGGCGCGCTGGAAGCAACTGCGTTGGTCCGCACGGTGATGGAAGAAATCGACCTCGCCATCTTTACGTTCGACAACCACACGAAGCTGCGCCTCGTTAATCGCGCCGGCGAACGCTTGCTGGGACGGCCGATGGAGCGCCTCCTGGGTTTTACGGCGGAAGAGTTGGGACTCGGCGCCTGCCTGGATGGGGATCCTGCGCGCACCATGGAGCTGAATTTTCCGGGCGGTTCGGGGCGCTGGGGATTGCGCCGCGGGTCCTTCCGGGAGGGCGGTTTGCCGCACCATCTTGTAGTCCTGAGCGATCTGAGCCGCACGTTGAGAGATGAAGAGCGCAAGGCGTGGCAGCGACTGATCCGCGTTCTGGGCCACGAACTGAATAACTCGCTCGCTCCCATTCAATCCGTGGCGCAGGGGCTCGAGAGCGGACTCGTCAGTGCAGCAAAGTCCTCTGAATTGCGAAGCGAATCGACCGCGGCGCTCTTGGACGACTTGCGTCAAGGTCTCGGCATCATTCGATCTCGAACCGAGGCGCTGGCGCGCTTTATGGCCGCGTATTCGCACCTGGCGCGGCTGCCGCAACCAAAATTGCTGCCGGTGAATGTGCCGGAGTGGATCAGCCGGACGGTGAAGCTCGAGACTCGCGTGAAGGTCAGCGTCGTGGAAGGCCCTAAAGTGGTAATCTCTGCGGATGCGGACCAGCTGGAGCAATTGCTGATCAATCTCGTTCGAAACGCGGCGGACGCCACACTGGAAACAGGGGGCGGCGTGCGGGTCGGCTGGTCGCGGCAGGGATCGCTGCTTGATGTTTGGGTTTTGGACGATGGTTTGGGCCTGCCAAATACTGCCAATCTGTTTGTTCCATTCTTTACCACCAAACCGGGTGGCTCCGGCATTGGACTCGTGCTTAGCCGTCAGATTGCTGAAGCCCACGGCGGCGAACTCACTCTGGCGAACCGAACCAACGCGCATGGCTGTGAAGCGCGACTGCGACTGCCAATTTAGCGGCGGCAGTTCGTATCGGACCGTGGCCAGTTTCAATTGGGGAAAAGAGAATTGCTATTTGTTTACAAAAAATTAAGCAACTTGTTTGCTGTCAGTCCTTTTGCTCGTAGGACACTCTGCTTGCAGCGCCGCGGCGCTGCAAGCGTTCCGCCCCGGCCTTTATCTCGCTCATTTTCCGGACTCCCGAAACTCGACTTGCGGCTCGACGCTCCGTTCGCGCGGAGTTCCAAGGGAAGCGCGACTGGGAGGCTTCCGGCTGGTCCAATACGAACGAGGGAGATTTCCTATACTTACTCCACGTTGCAGAAAAACGTGATGGCTTGGGCTCAGCTCGTCTATTGGCCGCAGATTCACGACCGTTGAACCGGGCAGGTTCGTTGGCAAGCCAACTTTTCTCACAAAATCCTTAGGTACAATTCATCACTTTCTAAGGCTGCCCGCACTAAGATGGAGCTGGAGGGCTTTGTGAGAGATGTCGTGTTCCTGCTGGTGACCGTGCTTTTTTGGGGCGTGGCCATCCTCTATCTACGCGCCTGTGAGCGTTTGAAATAAGACGGAGAATTCTTGTGCTCGGAAATGTCGTGCTCATTGTGATTTGCGTGCTGCTGCTCGGTTATCTCGTGGTAGCCCTACTCAAGCCGGAGAAGTTCTGACCATGACCGCGAATGGATGGCTGCAGATCGGTCTATTTGCCGTGGTGATTTTTCTGATCACCAAACCGCTCGGGATATTCCTTTTCCGCGTCTTTGAACGGAAACACACGATTTTGGACTTTGTTTTGCGCCCTATCGAGAAACTCATCTACCGTATCGTGGGCGTTGACGAGCGCAAAGAGATGCCGTGGACCGAGTACGGCATCACCATGCTGCTCTTCAGCGCTGTCTCCATGATCCTTCTCTACCTCATGGAGCGCTTCCAGCATTGGCTCCCACTGAACCCTCAGAAACTAGCCAATGTCGCTCCGGATCTGGCGTGGAATACGGCGGTCGCGTTCACAACCAATACCAATTGGCAGGCTTACACGCCGGAAACCACCATGAGCTATTTCACGCAGATGGCAGGTTTGGCGTACCACAACTTTGCGTCGGCTGCTGTGGGCATCGTGCTGGCGATTGCATTGATCCGCGGCGTGTCGCGGAACGAATCGAAGACCATCGGGAATTTCTGGGTGGATCTTACGCGCTGCTTCCTCTGGGTGCTGCTGCCGGTGTGTCTGGCTGGCTCGCTGCTGTTGGTTTCCCAAGGCGTCGTCCAGAATTTGAAGCCTTATTCAACGGTGCAATTAGTAGAGCCGCAGACGGTTCCGGCACAGGGCCCGGACGGAAAAGCGGTGACGCAGGTGGTCGCACAACAAACCATCGCGCAAGGCCCCGCAGCTTCCCAAGAAATCATCAAGATGTTCGGAACCAACGGTGGCGGCTTTTTCAATTCGAATAGCACACACCCGTACGAGAATCCCACGCCCTTCTCTAACTTTCTCGAGATGGTCTTGATCTTTGCGATCCCTTCCTCACTTACCTACACTCTGGGGCGCATGACCGGTTCGCCGCGCCACGGTTGGGCCGTCTGGGCTGCCATGACCGCGCTGTTTCTGGCAGGAGTGAGTGTGACCTATTGGGCCGAGGCCCGTGGAAATCCACAACTCACGGGCGTAAATCAAATTCCCGGCGCCCTCCAGTCCGGCGGAAATATGGAGGGAAAAGAAGTGCGGTTCGGAATCGCCAACACCGCTCTCTTCGCGACCGCCACGACCGATGCAAGCTGCGGGGCCGTGAATGGCATGCACGACTCCTTCACTCCGTTGGGCGGAATGGTTCCGCTCGTCAACATCATGCTGGGTGAAGTCGTTTTCGGCGGCGTGGGGTCGGGCCTTTACGGCATGCTGGTTTTTGTCATTCTCGCGGTGTTTATTGCCGGCCTAATGGTGGGACGTACGCCGGAATACCTGGGGAAGAAAATCGAGGCCTTCGACGTGAAAATGGCCATGTTGTCAGTCCTTATCTCTTCGCTGACGATTCTGGTGTTCGCCGCGGTGGCCGTGCTTGCGAAGTTCGGAACCTCCAGCATCTCCAATCCCGGTCCTCATGGGCTCTCGCAGATTCTTTACGCTTACACCTCCTCGTCGGGAAATAACGGCTCGGCGTTTATGGGCCTCAATGCGAACACGCTCTGGTATAACACCAGCACGGCTTTTGCCATGCTGCTGGGCAGATTCTTTGCCGTGATTCCCATCCTCGCGATAGCGGGGAATCTCGCAAGAAAGAAAGCCGCGCCCGTATCCCTGGGAACTTTTCCTGTTACCGGTCCATTATTCTCCGTCTTGCTCGTTTCCACGATTCTGATCGTGGGGGCTCTCACGTTTTTCCCAGCGCTGAGTCTGGGTCCGATTCTGGAACATCTGCTGATGCTTGCCGGAAAGTCCTTCTAAGGAACCCATGGATCACACTTCCCAAGTTAAAGCCAAGGCGCTGACCGACACCAAGATCCTGAAGACCGCCATTCTCGATTCGTTCCGGAAATTGCATCCGCGAACGATGGTCAAGAATCCTGTGATGTTCGTTGTCGAGGTCGGGGCGGTGGTCACTTCGATTCAATTGGTGCGAGAGGCGCTGCAACCCGCGGGACAGTTTGGGTTCGGCCTACAGATTACCCTCTGGCTCTGGTTCACGGTATTGTTTGCGAATTTTGCCGAGGCCATGGCCGAGGGGCGCGGGAAAGCTCAGGCGGAGACTCTGCGTAAGGCGAGAGCGGAAACGGAAGCTCATCGCTTGCGCCCGAATGGTTGCACGGAATTAGTACCCAGCTCCAAGCTTCGCGCCGGAGACGAAGTACTGGTCTCCGCGGGAGAATTTATTCCCGGGGACGGTGAGGTCGTCGAGGGAGTCGCGTCAGTCGATGAGTCAGCGATCACCGGCGAGTCCGCACCGGTCATTCGGGAATCCGGAGGCGACCGCTCCGCCGTTACCGGTGGCACGCGCGTTCTCTCGGATCAGATTCGCGTGCGGATCACTTCGAATCCCGGAGAGACCTTCCTGGACCGCATGATTCGTTTGGTGGAAGGCGCGTCACGGCAAAAAACTCCGAACGAAATCGCGCTCAATATTCTCTTGGCCGGATTGACGATCATCTTTCTCCTGGCCGTCGCCACCCTGCAGCCCTTTGCCGTCTATTCCGGCGCTCCCCAAACCATCTTTGTGCTGGTGTCGCTTCTCGTTTGTCTGATTCCCACAACCATTGGCGGGCTCTTGTCCGCCATCGGAATTGCGGGCATGGATCGCCTCATCCAGCGAAACGTTATCGCCATGTCTGGCCGTGCGGTGGAGGCTTCGGGTGACGTGGATGTACTGCTGCTCGATAAGACCGGAACCATCACGCTCGGTAACCGCGAGGCAACTCTGTTCTGTCCATGCCCGAACGTGAAGGAAATGGACCTTGCCAGCGCTGCACAACTTGCATCCTTCGCGGACGAAACCCCGGAAGGTCGCTCCATTGTTGTCCTGGCCAAAGAAAAGTACGGCCTGCGCGGCCGCGAGCTGGCACCGCATAGTCCAACCTTTATTCCCTTCTCCGCCCAGACCCGCATGTCCGGCGTGGACATGGATGGACTCGAAATTCGGAAGGGCGCGCCGGACGCCATCGAAAAATACGCGAGCGAAAAAGGCCAGGCGGTTCCAGCGGAGATCCAAGTCGTCGTCCGGGAAATTGCCAATAACGGCGGCACTCCTCTGCTGGTCACGCAGAATTGCAAGGTGCTTGGAGCCATCGCGCTCACTGACATTGTGAAAGGCGGCATGCGCGAAAGGTTTGACCACTTGCGCGCGATGGGTATACGCACGATGATGATCACCGGAGATAATCCGCTCACCGCCGCTGCGATTGCGCGTCAGGCTGGCGTCGATGATTTTCTCGCCGAGGCCAAGCCCGAAGACAAGATGGCGCTCATCAAGCGGGAGCAGGCCAAGGGCAAGCTGGTGGCCATGACCGGCGACGGCACCAACGATGCGCCCGCCTTAGCTCAAGCCGACGTCGGCGTTGCCATGAACACCGGCACACAAGCCGCAAAAGAAGCGGGCAACATGGTAGACCTCGATTCGAACCCGACAAAGCTCATAGAAATTGTCGAAATCGGCAAACAATTGCTGATCACGCGAGGCGCGCTCACTACGTTTTCTGTGGCCAACGACGTCGCAAAATATTTCGCCATTATTCCCGCCATGTTCGCTGCCGTCTTCCCAGAGCTCGGCGTTCTGAACTTGATGCGTCTGCACACTCCCCAGTCCGCCATTCTCTCCGCCGTGATCTTTAACGCCATCATTATCATTGCGCTCATTCCGCTGGCATTGCGCGGCGTTCGCTATCGCCCTGTGGGTGCTGCGGCCTTGCTTCGCCAGAACCTCTTGATCTACGGGGTCGGCGGCATTGTGGCGCCTTTTCTCGGCATTAAGCTCATCGACGTGATGATCACCTATCTGCATTTGGTTTGAGGCGCCCTATGAAACAGCATCTTCGCATTGCGATCCTAATGACCTTCGTGACTACCGTTCTGTTCGGTCTGCTGTATCCGCTGACGGTTACCGGCCTCGGGCAATTCCTCTTCCCCGCCCAAGCCAATGGCGCGCTCATCGTGAAAAACGGGGTGGTCGTGGGCTCCCAGCTCATCGGACAGCCGTTCACTTCAGCAGGCTACTTCCATTCGCGGCCCTCCGCAGCCGGCAACGGTTATGACGCGACCTCCTCTGGCGGTTCAAATCTCGGCCCCACGAATCATCAACTGCTGGACCGCGTCAAATCTGACGTTGAGAAACTGCACGCAGAAAATCCAACCGCAGTCATTCCCGTAGATCTTGTCACTACCTCGGGCTCCGGGTTGGATCCTGACATCTCTCCCGCCGCCGCCGAATTTCAGATTGCACGCGTCGCGCGCGAGCGTGGCATGAGCGAAGCGGAAATTCGCGCCCTTGTTGCCAAGCACGCGTTGGGTAGACAGTTCGGCATCCTGGGCGAGCCCCGGGTCAATGTGCTTGAGCTGAATTTGGAACTGGATGCGGTACGCCCAAAGCGCTAGCAATCAGGCTTTGCGAGAAGAGTTTTTCGCGGCGTTCGCACGCGGCGGCTGAAACCGGTAACCCACCCACGGTTCCGTTCGAATGAGCTTCGGATGCGCTGGATCCGATTCAATCTTTTTTCGCAGCTGATTGATCACCACTCGCAAATTCTCCGTTTCCTCACCGTAGTCCGGTCCCCAGACGGACTGCAGAATTCGGCGATGCGACAGCGGCTTGCCCTGATTCGCAATCAGATGTTTCAGGACGTCAAATTCTTTCGGCGTCAGGTGCACTTCCTCGCCCCGCACCGTCAATTGGCGGCGTTCAAAATCCAGAGCTAGATCCTTGGAAACGAAGGGCGGTAGTACATCGCCTGGCGCATAACGCCGCAAAGCAGAGCGGATCCGCGCCAGCAATTCCTCGATTCCAAAAGGCTTTACGACGTAATCGTCCGCGCCGGCATCCAGCGCAAGAACCTTGTCGCGCTCTGCGTTTCGCACCGTGAGCATGATGATCGGCGCATCCGAGGAGCGCCGTATTTCGCGGCACGCTTCGATCCCGCCCATGCCCGGCATGTTCACGTCGAGAAGCACCAGGTCAGGCTTGTTCTTCCGCACGGATTCCACGCCTTCTTCGCCCGTTTTTGCGTCTATGATCACGTACCCCTGGCTGGTGAGCGTCGAGCGCAGCACACGCCGGATTTGCGGCTCGTCGTCTACAACCAGGATAGTGGCGGCAACCATGTCTACGCTCCTGCTCCTCTCGCCACCGGCAACGTGAAAGAAAAGACGGAACCGTGGCCAAGCTGGCTCGTCACGCTGATCGTCCCTCTGTGCGCCGCCACGATGGCCTTTGCAATCGGCAATCCCATTCCCGTTCCACGCACAAGATAGCGCTGATCCTTCCCCCGGTAAAATTTGTCGAAGATCATTCCTTGCTCGAAATCGTCAATGCCCGGGCCCCGGTCCGCCACACTGATCGTTACGGAATCGCCGGTAAGTTCCGCCGAAATGACAATGGGCTCATCTTTTCGCGAATACAGGTTCGCATTGTCGATCAGATTCACCAAGATGTCTTTCGTCCGTTCGGCATCTGCCTCGACGCGTGGCAAACCCGGGGTCACCCTCACATCCACCGTCCGGCTTCCCAGTGACGACTTCATATGCGCAAGGGCTCCCTGGATAATTTCCTCGACCGGCGTGGGTGCAAAGTGCAACTCGATCTCGCCGGCATCCAACCGCGCCATTTCCGAAGCCTCCTCAACCAAGTGGTTGAGGCGGTCGCATTCTTCATTGATGATGCTGAGCAATTCCTGGCGCTGCGCGGCGTCCGCCTTCTTGCTGGCCAAAAGGCTAGTCACCGCCGCCTTCATGGATGTCAGTGGCGTGCGGAAGTCATGCGTTACGGAATCCAGCAGCGCGGATTTGAGGCGCTCGCCCTGCCTTTCCGCCTCCGTTTGGCCCAATTGCTCCACAGCCCGCGCGCGTTCAATCGCGATCGCCACGAGACTGCCCACCGCATCTAGGGTCTGGCGCGAGAGTCGCGCCCCGGAAATACCGAGACTCCCGATCGCACGGACTCCGAGACGCACGGGAATAAAATAAAGACTCTGTTGCGATTCGATGGTCATCTCATCCCGGAGGAACGCCGCCTTCATTCTTTCTTCGTCCAAGTGAGATGAACCGTAACCGGACCGATAAAACTTCTCCTTTTGCGGCAAGAACAACTCGGCAGCCCCCGCTTCGAAGCTCTCGACCACGTAGTTCGGAATGGCGTTCATCAATTGAATGACGTTGCCTTCTCCCAGCAATTTCTGGCTGAACTTGTAGAGCCGCTCAATCTCGCGGCGGCGGCTATGCGCCTCATCTGCTTCCTTTCGTATCCGCGCCGACAGTTGGCTCCCCATGATCGAAGTGAAGAGGAACGCTCCCAGGGCAACCCAATTTTGTGGATCGGCAATTGAAAAGTTTCCAACTGGCGGCAGAAAAAGATAGTTAAACGTCAACATCGCCCCCACGGACATGAACACGGAGACCGCCATCCCCCAGACTGCCGAAACTGCTAGAATTGCCAGCAGGAAAGAAAGCGCAACTGTGGTTTGATTTGCGGGAACGACCTTGCGATAAAGAAATGCGATGGCGGCAACAGTGAAGATGGAAAGCAGGAAGCCGAATGTCCGGCCGGCTAGGAATCTCTGCATTACCCTATTCTAGCGCAGGCGTTTGATTTGCCGCGGAGATAATCCCTTGCCGAAGAAGCCGGAAGATTGGTTAGAGGTTGCCTCCCCGCCACAAAAGTTCCGCGGCATATTCAAGCTTTTCCTGGGCTACGCACCCGGCGTCGGAAAAACGTTCAACATGCTGAGTGAGGCCCTTCGCCGGCAGAGCCGCGGAGAAGATGTGGTGATCGGAGTCGTGGAAAGCCACGGCCGCAAAGGCATCGAAGAACTCGTCACGCAAATTGAGGCTGTTCCCCGAAAAAGGATTGAGTACAAAGGCACGGTTTTCGAAGAAATGGACGTCGACGCCATTCTTGCGCGCCGCCCCGCCGTGGTCCTGGTCGATGAGCTGGCGCACACCAATATCCCCGGCAGCAAACATCGTAAACGCTACGAGGACATCCAGGAAATTCTGGCCGCAAAGATCGACGTTATCTCGACGCTCAACATCCAGCACATTGAGAGCATAGCTCCGGTCGTCCGCTCGATTACCGGCATTACCGTGCGTGAAACAGTGCCGGACTGGGTCCCGCTCACGGCGTCCGAAACCGTGATGGTCGATCTCACACCGGAAGCCCTGCAAAATCGCATGAAGCGCGGGGACGTCTACAGTTCCGACAAAGTCGAACGCTCTCTCAAGAATTTCTTTCGCCGCGGTAATCTCATCGCCCTGCGCGAGCTTGCTCTGCGTCAAGTCGCTGAACAGGTCGATCGCAGCCTCGAATCCTACATGGAAGCCCAGGACATCCGGAAAAACTGGGCGGTGCGGGAACGCATGGCCGTGTGCATCTCATCAAATTCATCCGGACAGTATCTGATCGCACGTGGCGCCCGCATGGCGCGTCGCATGGATGCGGAGCTCTATGTGGTCCATGTGGATCGCGAGTTCGGCCCGAAAGAATCGAATCAGAGTACGCTAGCGGCGAATCTGCGTTTTGCCGAGAGCCTCGGTGCGCAGGTGGTTCGCCTGAAAGGCCGAAGCGTTGCGGATGCCGTGGCGGAGTTCGTGCGCTCGAAACACATTACGCAGGTGATTTTCGGCCGCGCCCCGGTCCACGACTGGCGCAAATATCTGTATCTCTCTGCCGTCCACCGGTTCTTACGCGAGTCGCCGGCCGTGGACGTTCACATCGTAACGCAGGAATCGGAAGAATAGCGATGAGCTAAGGTGTCGCGGCGACTTTCATCTGCCTTTCATTTCCAGCTCCATTTCCATCGCCTGGTTCACGAACATGGCGGCGCAGAAAGGCAAGCCGGACGACGATGGAGCATGCTGTGTTTCTGCTTCATGCCGCTAGAAATTGACGGCCGAAGCGCAGACTCGTCGCGGCGAGGTCCAGCGGCGAGGATTTTCCCAGGTGTCCCGCAAAAAGCCGTGCGAAGATCTCGGGATCTCTGTCCAGTACCTGCAAGGCACGCTGTCTCAGCTTTCCATTTCGCCCAAACCAAACAAGCAGGCCGCTCATAACGTAGGTTGCCCTCGATAGCCGTCTGTGCGCGCGTTGATAAGTCTCGAGTCTGCCCGACCCGAGACTATCGGCAAGCGCCATGGCCTGGCGAAAGCTCAAGCAAAGCCCTTCTCCCGTGATCGCATCCACGCTTCCCGACGCATCTCCTGTCAATACGACGTTTCCGCGATACACCCGGCGCAACCTGCTCATCACCGTCACTCCCCCCCGATCGACGCCGCTCAGGCTCGCACCTTGAACGCGCGCAGCGAGAAGAGGAAACTCATTCCAGGCATCTTCAAGCCGCATTCGCGGATCGTCGGAAATCAACGCCACGCAGGTCTCTTGGTCTCCGAGCGGCGTGACATACGCTTGCTTCATCCGGCCCCAGTAAATCTCCACGTGCTGCGTCCATGGCCGAATTCGATAGTGCCGTCTCTGCGCGAATCGCACTTTATGGCGCGAAGCGAAATCCAATCCGCTCCAATGCCTCACTCTCGAGCGGATCCCGTCCGCACCGATCACCCACTTCGCTCGCATCTCTCTTCCACGGAGAACTACTCCCGCTTTCGTCAATCCCGAAACCGGCGTGCTCCACAGCAAAGACACTCCACACTCCTCGGCTCGCTCCACCATTTTGCTGTGTAAGACGGTCCGGGCAATGCCAATCCCGCTCTCTCCAGGAAAGTTCGCCTCAGCTTCGGTTTTTCCCTCAATGAAGCGGAGGCCGTGGAAGATCTGGCCGTCGCTCGGATGAATTGGAATACCGAGTTCATGAAGAGCCGCGATCGTGTTCGGCATCAAGCCTTCGCCGCAAGCTTTGTCGATAGGTGGCTTAGCTCCATCCGCAACAGTAACTTCAAATCCTTTTTTTCGTATGGCAATGGCGGCCGCCAATCCTGCCGGACCTCCGCCAATGACCAGTACCTCCGTCTCCTGCCCCATGGTGCCCCCGATGATCCGCATCCAATCCTTTGATTCCCGGAAGACCCGACCTGTTAGATGTCCGCAGGCAATAGGGATGCCCACTAGCCTCAGCTATTCGCGTCCCGCATCCCATCCGCGCATCTTCACCCCCTTCTGGAACGGCAGAATTACGTATAATCTGTATTTATTTGATTCAACATAAGTATTAATTTGACTGATTAACCTTGCGACCCTCATACTGTTACTTTGATGGCCAACCCTATGTTGCCTGTTGCCATCATGAGATATCGGATTCCTTCGGCGGGTACTGCTGGTCACCTGCTAGACCGCGCCGTGGTCCGGATTATTCCGCTCTACGTGGGGGGAATCCCCGGGTGGATGATGGCGGTCTGAGAAAGGATTCCGGGAGGCTTTCGGGGCCATCATCCAGACCAGGGTGATGGCCCCAGGTTCTTGCGGGACCAAATCTCCGGATGGCCGCAATTAGTAGCCATCGAAGGGACAAAGTGGTGAGCGATTCTTCTCCCAAGCCGCGCAGCAGCGCTCTGACGGACGGTGCAAGCCGCGCTGGCGCACGCGCCATGCTTCGCGCCTGCGGCCTTCGCGATGAGGACTTCAAAAAACCACTCGTGGGCGTGGCGAATACCTGGATTGAGATTGGCCCCTGCAACTATCACCTTCGCGAGCTTGCGCAGCACGTGAAGGAAGGCATTCGCGCGGCCGGGGGAACGCCCCTCGAGTTCAACACCGTTTCCATTTCCGATGGCATCACCATGGGCACGGAGGGCATGCGTACTTCCCTGGTCAGTCGCGAGGTGATCGCGGACTCGATCGAGCTAGTTACCCGCGGCAATCTCTTCGACGCCCTGGTCGTCCTTGTAGGCTGCGACAAGACCATTCCCGGCGGCGTGATGGCCCTGGCTCGCCTGAATATTCCAGGCCTCGTTCTCTATGGCGGCTCCATTGCCCCTGGCCAGTTTGAGGGTCACTCCGTCACGATTCAGGATGTCTATGAAGCCATCGGCAAGCACGCGCGCGGTGGAATGACCGACGCGCAACTCAAGTCGCTTGAAGGCGCGGCATGTCCAGGGGCAGGTGCTTGCGGCGGTCAATTTACCGCGAACACGATGGCGCTAGTCTGCGAATTCCTCGGCATCGCGCCGATGGGCCTCTCCAGCGTCCCTGCGACCAACGCCGCAAAGGGCCATGCCGGTCATCGCGCAGGTGAACTGGTCTTGGATCTTCTTCGTCGCGATATCACGCCGTCGAAAATCATGACCAAAGCGGCCATCGAAAACGCCATCACCGGTGTTGCCGCAACGGGCGGTTCAACCAATGCCGTCCTGCATTTGCTCGCTATCGCCAGCGAATTGAAAATCGCTCTTTCCATTGACGATTTCGATCGCCTCAGTTCGCGCGTGCCAATACTCGCCGACCTGAAACCCGGCGGGCGTTTTGTTGCCACCGATCTCTACGCCGCCGGCGGCACGGCGCTCGTCGCAAAGCGCCTGGTCGAAGCTGGTCTCCTCCGAGGTGACTCCATCACCGTCACCGGCCACACGCTTGGCGAGGAAGCGGCTGCGGCAAAGGAAACGCCCTTGCAGGAAGTCGTTCGCAAACTAAATGCGCCCCTCAAGCCCACCGGCGGACTCGTCATCCTGAAAGGAAATCTCGCGCCCGAAGGCTGCGTCGTGAAAGTGGCAGGCCACAATGTGCAGAATTTCCGGGGCCCCGCGCGCGTGTTCGAGACGGAAGAATCCGCCTTCGCTGGCGTTGAAAAAGGCCTCATCAAGGCAGGAGATGTCGTCGTCATCCGTTACGAGGGCCCCAAAGGCGGCCCTGGCATGCGGGAAATGCTTGCCGTGACCGCCGCGCTCGTCGGCGCGGGCCTCGGCGACTCCGTCGCCTTGCTCACCGACGGCCGTTTCTCCGGCGCGACGCACGGCCTCATGGCCGGCCACGTTGCTCCCGAAGCCGCCAACGGTGGCCCCATCGCGGCTGTCGCTAACGGAGACATGATCGTTTTCGATATCCCCAATCGCCAACTAAATGTCGAGCTGAGCGCGCCTGAAATTCAAAAACGACTCTCTTCATGGAAACCACCGGCGCCCCGCTATTTAAGCGGCGTCATGGCCAAATACGCTCTGCTGGTTTCTTCTTCTTCACTGGGCGCGGTTACGGCCGTTCCTGCGACTTTTTCAATGCCAGTGCAACCTGGCTCGCCTGCGAGGACGCTATGAAGCTTACCGGTGCGGAAATCCTTTGCGAATCGCTGACGCGCCTGGGCGTCCGGGAACTTTTCGGCTATCCCGGCGGCGCGATTCTTCCGGTCTACGATGCGCTCGGCAAATCGAAGCTGCACCACATCCTGGTGCGCCACGAGCAAGGTGCGACGCACATGGCGGACGGTTATGCCCGCGCCAGCGGCGGCGTCGGCGTTGCCATGGCCACCTCCGGCCCCGGCGCCACGAACATGGTCACGGGCATCGCTACGGCCATGCTGGATTCTTCCCCGGTCGTCTGCATCACCGGTCAGGTCAGCAGCAAAGTCCTCGGCTCGGATGCGTTTCAGGAAATCGACATCACCGGCATCACCATGCCGATCACCAAACACAACGTCGTGGTTTCCCGCGCCGAAGACATTGCCCGCACCATTCGCGAAGCCTTCGTCATCGCCAGCAGTGGCCGTCCCGGCCCAGTCCTCATCGACATTACCAAGGACGCGCAACAGGCCTCTGCGGAGTTCGACTGGGAAGCCTCTGCGCCGCAGCTTCCGCCAAAACGCCAGCGCCCGAATCACGATCCAGCGGAATTCAATCGCGCTGTGGAGTTGTTGAATTCAGCGAAACGCCCGCTGATCCTCGCCGGACACGGCATCATGGTTTCCGGTGCGATGCGCGCCTTCGAACAGTTTGTCCGCGCCGGAAGCTATCCCGTCGCCATGACCCTTCTCGGCATCGGCTGCTTCCCTGCCAGCGACGCGCTGAATCTCGGCATGATGGGCATGCACGGCGAAGCTTGGGTCAACAATACCATTCAAGAAGCGGACCTGCTTATCGCCGTCGGCATGCGTTTCGACGATCGCGTCACCGGCGACCTTCGCACCTACGCAAAGTCCGCGCGCAAAATTCACATCGAGATCGACCGCGCAGAAATCAACAAGAACGTAAAAGTGGACGTCGCTCTGGTCGGCGACGCGCGCGAAGTGCTAGAAAAACTCACGCCGCACATCGTGACGCGCGACCACGACGCTTGGATTCGCCACATTGCCGAACTCAAGGGCGATTCCGCCGTCCGCGACATTCAGAGCCTCCCGGATACCGGACATCTCTACGCCGCTCATGTCATCAACGATCTTTGGAAAGAAACTCGCGGCGAAGCCATTGTCGTCACCGACGTCGGCCAGCACCAGATGTGGGAAGCGCAGTATTACCATCACAACCACCCGCGCACGCTTATCACTTCCGGCGGCCTCGGCACCATGGGTTTCGCGCTTCCCGCCGCCATCGGCGCAAAATTTGCCAAGCCCGACGCGGAAGTCTGGGTCGTCGTCGGCGATGGCGGCTTTCAGATGACCATGAGCGAGCTCGCCACCATCGTCCAGGAGAAAATCAACATCAAGATCGCCATCATCAATAATGGTTTTCTGGGAATGGTTCGGCAGTGGCAGGAATTTTTCTATGACAAGCGCTACGTCGCCACTCCGCTTGTCGCGCCGGATTTTGCAGCTCTGGCCAACGCCTTCGGCATCCGCGGCGAGCGCATCACCAAGCGCGCGGAAGTGCTTCCCGTGATTCGCTCCGCGCGTGAATCCACCGAAACCGTGCTCATCGACTTCCGCGTCGAGCAGGAAGATTCCGTCTATCCTATGGTCGCCGCGGGCGCGTCGCTCAGTGACATGATTCGTCGCCCGAACAGCCCGCTGGTCGAAACCGCCACGGAACCGTAAGAGAAAAAGAGGAGACCATGCAAACGCTTGTCGCTTATGTTGAAAATAAACCCGGCGTCCTGAACCGCGTCTCTTCCCTCGCGCGCCGCCTGGCCATCAATATTGACTCGCTTACGGTCGGCCCGACCGAGAACGAAGCGATCGCCCGCATGACCATCGTTGCCCACACCGACGAGAAGGGCGCGCATCGCCTCGAAGCCAGCCTTGAAAAACTCGTCGATGTACGCCTTGCAGAAAATGTTTCCGATCGCGCGTTGCTGGAACGCGACCTCGCGCTGATTAAAGTCTCCGCCGATCAGCAGAACCGCCCGCATCTCATGGAATTGATCAAGGTTTTCCGCGCTCGCGTCGTGGATGTCGCTCCCGAATCGCTCATCCTTGAGGTTTCTGGAGCGGTCGAAAAGATTGACGGCCTGCTCGAAGTCCTCCGGCCGTTTGGTGTTCTTGAGATGGCGCGCAGCGGCCGTATCTCCATGACTCGCGGCGGCGACTTGCTCCGTCCGCCCCTTGCTTCAACGGAGTCGGCTGGACCAGTGGAAGCCGAGACTCAGTAGGACCGGCATTCTTGCTCGTCCTCTTGCACTCCCTGGGGGAGAACTAACGATCACATCAGGATTTCTAAATCGAGCTGTTTCTGACCGCGACCCGGTCACGAGAGGAAGCAAATGGCAAATCTCTATTACGACAATTCCGCGGATCTCTCACTCATCCAGGCAAAGAAAGTGGCCATCATCGGCTACGGCTCGCAAGGCCACGCACATTCGCTCAATTTGCGTGACAGTGGCGTATCGGTCCGCGTCGGACTCCCCGAGGGCAGCGCCTCCCGCGCCAAAGCCGAAAAAGAAGGCCTCACCGTCAACACGCCCGCCGAAGCCGCGGCCTGGGCCGATGTGATCATGATTCTTGCGCCGGACACCAAGCAGCCCAAACTCTATCGCGACGCCATCGCGCCAAATCTCAAGCCCGGCAAGACCCTCATGTTCGCCCACGGCTTCAATATTCGCTTCGCTACCATTAAACCGCCCGCCAACGTTGACGTCTCCATGATCGCTCCCAAAGCTCCCGGCCACCGCGTTCGCGAAGTCTTCACCGAAGGCGGCGGAACTCCCGCGCTTCTCGCTGTCGAACAAGATGCCTCCGGCAAGGCAAAAGCTCTCGCGCTTGCTTACGCGAGAGGACTCGGATGCACGCGCGCCGGCGTCCTGGAAACCACCTTCACCGAGGAAACCGAGACGGATCTTTTCGGCGAGCAAGCCGTGCTCTGCGGCGGCGTCAGCGAATTAATCAAAGCGGGATTCGAAACGCTCACGGAAGCGGGCTACCAGCCCGAGGTCGCCTATTTCGAATGCCTCCATGAACTCAAGCTCATCGTGGATCTGATCTACCGTGGCGGCCTCAGCTACATGCGATATTCCGTCAGCGACACTGCCGAGCAGGGCGACTACTCCGCTGGGCCGCGCATCATCACCAAGCAGACTCGGGAGGAAATGCGCAAGATTCTCGCGGAAATCCGCAACGGCAGCTTTGCGAAAGCCTGGATCGAAGAAAACGAAAAGGGCTGCCCCAACTTCCTCGCTACTCGCCATCGCGAGCAATCGCTTCCCATCGAACAACTCGGCCCGAAACTTCGTGCGATGATGCCCTTCCTTCAACCGGTTGTTGCTCCCGGCCTGGAAACCAAAGCGGCCGCAACGAAAAAGTAGCGCCTGTCGCTGTTCGGGGCCCTTCGCGCCGCCATCGCCCGCGCTCCAGGTTGACACGCGGCCCAAATTGGGCAATCCTCTCGCGTGATGAATGGCAAGAAGATAATCGCACAATCAATCACTGCCCAGCTTCCACAACGGATTGACCAGCTCAGCATCAAGCGGCAGGAAATCATACGGCCGATCCTCGAGCACCCTCGCGAATACGTGCTCCTCAGCGTGCGCGCCATGGCCAAGCGCCTGCAGACCGACCCGGCAACGATTGTTCGCATCGTCCGCGGGCTCGGCTTTGCCAGCTACCGCGATTTCCAACGCCATCTCCACGAACTCTCTCTCGCCTTCGCCACCTCCCTGGACACCATGCAGTCCGGCAGCCGCGACGTCAGCATGCCCGCTCATGTACGCGATTCACTCGAACAGGATCTAAAAAATGTCCAGGGTCTCAAGAATAGCCTGGATGCCCGCCGCCTCGTGGCACTGGCCAAACGCTTCTATGCCGCCCGCCGCATCGTGCTTCTGGCCGGCGACCTCGCCGTCTCTCTCGCCCAATACCTCGAATATCAGATCAGTCTGCTCGGCCTGCCGATTTTTGCCGCCACCTCTGCGGGCAGAATCCTGCATGTCGTTCGGTCTGTCAACAAGAGAGATCTCGTCCTAGCAATCAGCTTCCGCCGCGGGCTTCGGCAAACGGTAGAGGGCGCGCACCAGGCCCGCGCCCGCGGAGCCTATTGTGTGGGCATCTCTGACACATATGTTTCTCCACTGTCGCGGGGGTGCAACGAGGTCTTTTTAGCCTCCGTCGAATCCACCTCCTTTGGCGCTTCTTACGCCGCACCCACGGTTCTGATCAATGCTATCCTTGCTGCCGTTGGCCACTATCGCCGCACACAAACCCTCGCTGTGGCAAGGGAGATTGCGGAAGAGCAACGCAAGGGTTTCCGCTGGTACGACACCTGATCGGCAAACGCAACTCTCCCCTTTTTCCCAGGCCTACTATTCACAAGTAGTGTTTATCCTGTTGACATCGCAGCTTCGCTAAATTATCGTTTCAACGATTTGGTTAATACATAGCGAAACATTTGTTGCGGGCACCGTTTTGCACACCTCGGAAATCCATGCACATTGAGGCGCTCACTCTACGCAAGCTCAAGATGCGCCTCAAGACGCCTTTTGAAACCAGCTTTGGCGTCACTCGCGAGCGCACCGTCGTCCTGGTCGAACTTCTCGCCGACGGCGTTACCGGCTGGGCGGAAGTCACTACCTCGGAAGGTCCGTTCTTCAATTCGGAAACTCCGGAAACCGCCTGGCTGCTCATTCGCGCGTTTCTCGCTCCTATGGTTCTCGGGAAAGACCTCCGCTGCGCCTCGGAAGTCACTCAGATTTTCGCTGCAATTCGCGGCCACGAAATGGCCCGCGCCGGAATCGAGAACGCGCTTTGGGACGCCGAAGCACAACAAAGGAGCGTGCCGCTCGCAAAATTGCTCGGCGGCACGCATTCAGAGATCAAGTGCGGCGTTTCTTTGGGACTGCAGCCCTCTTCGGAAGCCCTCCTGGAAAAAGTTGCCAGCGAACTTCGCGCCGGCTACCAGCGCATCAAACTGAAGATCAAGCCCGGCCAGGATCTCGATTTCGTGCGCGCCGTCCGCAAATCACACCCCGATATTCTCCTGTCCGTTGATGCAAACTCTGCTTACACGCTGGCCGATATCGAGCACCTGAAGCGCTTCGACGAATTCAATCTACTGATGATGGAGCAACCTCTCTGGTGGGATGACATCTTCAACCATGCCAAGCTCCAGAAACAATTGAAGACCCCGATTTGCCTCGACGAATCCATTCGCCACTCCCGTGATGCGGAGGCTGCTCTCGACCTCGGCGCCGCGCGCATCATTAACATCAAGCTCGGCCGCACCGGCGGCCACACCAGCGCTCGGCAAATCCAGGCGCTCTGCCTGGCGCGCAACATTCCAGTCTGGTGCGGCGGCATGCTCGAATGCGGCATCGGGCGCGTTCACAACATCGCCGTCTCTTCCCTGCCCGGCTACACTTTGCCCGGCGACGTTTCCGCCAGCAAACGCTACTGGGAAGAAGACCTCATCGATCCGCCCGTCGAAGTCTCTCCCCGCGGCACGATTCCCGTCCCCACGACACCCGGACTCGGTTACCATGTTCGCCACGACCTGATCGAACGGTGGACTGTTGAAAAGGAAACTTGGCGTGCTCGGTGAACTGATTTCGCTACTTCCCATTTCCACTCGATGGTCCACTTCTCACGTCATTGAACGCTTCAAAGTTTTTCTCCTTCTCGTCTTTCTCTGTATTTTCAGTACTGCTTCCGCCTTATGGGCCCAATCCTCAATCTTGCCTGGTCCTAAGCCAGCTGACGTACGCCCGGAGTGGAAAAACTTCATCGGGGATTACGGCCCCAAGAACGATGCCGTTCTCTGCTTCGTTCTCGAGCGCGGAGGGGAACTGTTTCTCGTTCGCAAGGACGACGGGGAAGCAAAGCTCGAGGAAACCAGCCCCGACAGCTATTCCGTGTCCGCCCCAATTATTCCGCGAACCTACAATCCTCCGCTGCGCCGCGATGCGCATGGCATCGTCGCTCTACAAATTGGAGATCTCGGGTGGCAGCGCCGTGATTACGTTGCGCAGAGCGATCAGTCGTTTAGGATTCATCCCCTCCATCCCATTGACGCACTGAGAAAAGCGGCCTTGTCTGATTCGCCTCCTCGTGAGGATGGAACATTTCGAAAACCTGATCTGCTGGAAATAGCAAAACTCGATCCCACAATTCATCTCGACATCCGCTACGCCACGTCGAACGATTTCCTCGGAACGCCGGTGTACTCCCAGGCGCGCGCCTTTCTCCAACGCCCCGCCGCCGAAGCGTTGCTTCGCATCCAGCAGAAACTCAAGCCGCTCGGCTACGGTTTGCTCATCCACGACGCCTATCGTCCCTGGTACGTCACGAAAATCTTCTGGGATGCCACTCCCCCCGAAGGCAAAATCTTCGTCGCCGATCCCGCGCAAGGTTCGCGCCACAACCGTGGCTGTGCCGTGGATCTCACGCTTTATGATCTCGCCAGCGGTAAGCCCATCGAGATGCCCGGCACTTATGATGAAATGTCGCCGCGATCCTTCCCCAGCTATCCCGGCGGAACCTCGCTCCAGCGCTGGCACCGCGACCTGCTTCGCCGCGCCATGGAATCCGAAAGCTTCACGGTCTACGAATCCGAATGGTGGCACTTCGACTACCAGGACTGGAAGGAATACGCGATCCTGAATGTTCCCTTCGAGAAGCTCGACTCCGTCGGTGCGACCGGTTTGGTCCACTAACACAGCTGCCAAACTATTTCCGGGAGGATTCTCTCTTGAAAAATAAATCGGCTGTCCTGACCCTCTTCTGTGCTGCGATCTTTTTGTTCTTATTCTGTCCGGCGATCCCACAGGCCCGTGCGCAGTCCGAGGCCTCTCTAGGCCAGCGCATACAGAAAGTCATCGCCCGCCCCGAGTTCGCGCACGCCAATTTCGGCATCGAGTTCTATTCGCTGGATGCCGGCAAAGTCATCTACGCTGTTAACGCTGACAAACTCTTCGTCCCCGCCTCCACCACGAAAATTCTCACCGAAGGCACGCTCCTCGCCAAATTGGGCGCCGATTACCGCTTCCGTACCCGCGTCTATCGCAGCGGCCCAATCGATTCGAAGGGCAAGCTGAAAGGCGATCTCATCCTTGTAGCCAGCGGCGATCCCAATCTTTCAAACCGCATCCAGCCCGACGGCACTCTCGCCTTCGTCGATCAGGACCACTCCTACCAGGGTCCCGCTCTGCCAGGCGATCCACTCTTGGTCATCAAGCAACTCGCCAAGGACGTCGCCACCAAAGGGATTCGCAAAATCGAAGGCCGCGTACTTATTGACACAACGCTTTTTCCGGATGGCCCTCGCGAGGGCGGCACCGAAGTCGTCATGTCCTCTATCATGATCAACGATAACGTCATCGATGTCCTCGCCAAACCCGGCGCTAAAGTCGGCGACCCCATCGTGCTCGACTCTTCACCTCAAACTTCCTACATCCGAATCGTCAACCACATGATCACCTCTCCGGCCGATTCCAAGCCATCCCTGGAGCCGCAAATTTTCTCTGCAAATCCTGATGGCTCGGTCGTGGTCACGCTCTCCGGCACCCTGCCGCTTGGTATCGCCACGCAGCCCGCATCAATAGCCGTACCATCGCCCAGAAAGTTCGCCGAAACGGTCTTCCGTGAAGCCCTCGTCGCTGCGGGCGTCCAAATCAAGTCCGTGGCCAATTCCGCCTCCGCCGATTTTTCTTCCGCGACGCGCTCCTATATCCCGGAAAATCAAGTCGCGGAACATGTTTCTCCTCCCCTCTCGGAAGAAATCAAAATTACCTTGAAGGTCAGCCAGAATCTGCACGCCGGCATGGGTCCATATCTCCTCGGAACGCTTATCGCGAAAGACACAAATGCGCCGCTCGACGCGGGATTCAAAGTCGAACGCGAATTTCTGCAATCCGCAAAACTTAATCTCTCCGGCGCGGCGCAGGGCGACGGCGCCGGAGGCGATTGGGCCGATCTCTTCAGCCCAGATTTCATAGTGACCTACCTTACCTACTGGACCACTCGCCCGGACTACGAAGTCTTTTTCAAAGCGCTTCCCATTCTCGGCAAAGATGGTACCCTCGCGAAAATTCAAACCAATTCTCCTGGCGCCGGACACGTCCACGCAAAAACCGGCACTTTCGGCTCAGAAGACAAACTGAACGGCAAGCTGATGCTCAACGGTAAAGGCCTCGCCGGCTACGTGATCACCAAAGCCAGAGAGAAACTGGCCTTTGCGGCCTACGTCAATCACGTTTCGCTCGCTCCCGATGCGGACGCCGCCCAGCAGGTCGCGGGCCAGGCACTCGGTGAAATCGCCGCGGCCGCTTACGACGCCGATCTGAGTGCTTCCGCAGGTGCCACATCCGGTGAATATGATTTGATCATTCGCAATGGCCAGGTCATCGACGGCACCGGCAATCCCTGGTATTCCGCCGATGTCGCCGTCAGCGGCGAGCGTATCGCCGCGATTGGCGATTTGCACCAAGCCCACGCCAAGCGCGAAATCGATGCCAAAGGCCGCATCGTTTCTCCCGGCTTTATTGATATGCTCGGCCAGTCCGAAGTTTCGCTCCTCCTCGACAATCGCTCTCTGAGCAAGCTCTCCCAAGGCATCACCACGGAAATTACCGGTGAAGGCGGCTCTATCGCTCCGCAAAACGAAAAGACCCTTGCGGCCATGAAACCCTTCCTCGAGCGTTACAACCTTTCCGTTGCCTGGACCACCCTCGACGGCTACTTCCGCCGCCTCGAAAAGCAAGGCACGCCGCTCAACATCGGCAGTTACGTCGGCTCGGCGCAAATTCGCGAAGCGGTGATTGGCGACGACAATCGCGCTCCCACACCTGCTGAACTCGAGGAGATGAAATCGCTCGTGGAACAAGCCATGAAGGACGGCGCTCTCGGCGTTTCCAGCGCCCTCATCTATCCGCCGAACATCTTCGCCAAAACCGACGAACTCATCGCCCTCGCGCAAGTCGCCGCAAAATACGGCGGCCTCTACGCCACGCACATGCGCAGCGAAGGCGCTTCGGAAATGCCCGCACTTGCTGAAGCCATCCGCATCGGCCGCGAAGCCAGGTTGCCCGTCGAAATCTTTCACCTTAAAGTCAGCGGCAAGCCCCGCTGGGGCAACATGAAGAACATCGTCGCCGCCATTCAACTCGCGCGCAATTCCGGCCTCGATATCGCCGCGGACATGTACCCCTACCCGGCCGGCGCCACCGCTCTCGCTTCTGCGCTCCCGCCGTGGGTCGCCGATGGCGGAGTCCAGAAATTGCTCGCGCGCTTGAAGGACCCCGAGGTTCGCGCGCGCATCAAGAAAGAACTCGCTGGGGATCACCCCGATTGGGAAAACCTCTTTTACGATTGTGGAGGAGCCCCCGGCGTTCTCATCGCATCCGCCGAGAAACCGGAGCTAAAGCAATTCGAGGGAAAGACACTCGACGAAGTTGCAAAAACCTGGAAGAAATCCCCCGAAGACACGCTCATGGATTTCGTTCTCGCCGACAGCGCGCAAACCGGTGCCATCTATTTCATGGCTAGCGAAGAGGACCTGCGTACCGGTCTCCGCCAGCCCTGGACCAGCATCGGCCTCGACGCTGGCGAGATGTCCCTCGACGGCCCGACTTACGAGCCGCACACGCATCCGCGCGCGATGGGCTCTATGCCGCGTTTTCTTGGCCATTATGTCCGCGACGAACAGCTCATGCCCCTAGAAGTCGCCATCCGCAAAATCACTTCTCTCCCCGCCCAACGCGAACATCTTGAAGGCCGCGGCCTCCTGAAGCCCGGCTATTTTGCCGACATCACCATCTTCGATCCCGCAACGATCATCGACCACGCCACCTTCACGAAGCCCGACCTGCTCTCGGAAGGCATCGACTTCACCATCGTGAATGGCCAGGTCGAATTTGATCACGGCAAGCTGACGGGCGTCACCGCGGGCCGCGTCTTGCGTGGCCGCGGCTGGCCGCCGGCCGCAAATTGAATTTTGTTGTTGGATTAGGAGGGGTTGCAGAACGCTATCAAGGAATAGTGATGGGGGCAAACCTACTAATTTAGCTCAGCGCGGTCTTTCCCAGCTCCGCCACTCGCCGCACGTAAGTCATTTCCACTAGCCCGTGCTTTCCGTAGTATCGCAGCACGATCTTGTGGCCCGGCTCAATCTTGGCTTTCGCTTTGATAAGCGAATCCGAAAGCTCCACCCACTCCCCGTTCACCAGGTAGCTTCCTTCCCAGCCGCGCAACTCGAATCGCCCGTCATTTTTCAAGATGAGCGGCGCCGCATTGCAGGGAATCACCTTCCCGCGCATCTTCGCCTGCGCGCATTGATACCGCCCGGAAAGGTTCACAGTCTGCGCATAGCTGGGAGGAATCGGCATCAGCAGGAGAGCTGCCAGGGGCAGAAGTCGAAGGAGCCTCAAAGCCACCCGAAAATACCCCATCGGGAATCTCCACATCCAGGTCGCGTAGCTGCGGGCGGCGGTCCCTGGCCAATGGTACAGGTGCAACTCACTGGCCAAGTTGCCAGCTTTCAAGTTATTCAAAAATAAGACTTTACTTAATTTCGCCCACCAGCCGGAGACCTTGCTGGAGCAAAATTGTGCCCTCCTTCACTCAATTAAGGAACATTCTTGCATTCGTTTTGGCCCCCAAAGCCTCCTCTGGCCTCCGAGCCCTATACTACTCAGTGGGTAATTCTGCCTCCGCCTGCCCGTCTTTGCGGGGGTCCGATGCCCCGTAGTTCACTCCCGCCGTAAAATCCCGCAGCACCGCCTGTCCGCCGCCTACCGCGCTGGTGAACGTGCCCTTTAGGTCGATCTTGTGCCCCTTGCCGGCAAGTTCTTCGCGCACCTTCTGCGAAAATCGGTTTTCCATCATCACGTCGCACCCGCCGAACGTATGCTTACTGAAGCGCGGGGCTTCCAGCGCCGTCTGAATGTTCATCTTGAAGTCCGCCAGATCCGCGATGAATTGCGCGTGCGCCTGCGACTGGTTCCACCCGCCCATGATTCCAAACGCCACCCGCACGTCGCCCTTCTGCGCAAACGCCGGAATAATCGTGTGCAACGGCCGCTTCCTTCCCGCCAGGGCGTTCGGCGACGACGGATCCATGCTGAACAGCCCGCCGCGATCGTGCAGCGCAAACCCCGTGCCTGGAGCGACGATCCCGGAACCAAACGATTCGTAGTTACTTTGAATCATCGAAACCATGTTTCCGTCGCGGTCCACCACGCTCAAATACGTCGTATCATTCCCCGCTGGTATTTCTCCCGCGCCCGCATCGCAGTTCGCATGATTCGAATCGATCCGCTTCGCCCTCTGCGTCGCCCATTCTTTTGAAATCAGCGTCGCCACCGGCAATTTCTGCTTCCTCGGATCACCGATGTATTTCACCAGATCCGCGTACGCCAACTTCTTTGCCTCGATCATCGCGTGCAGCGCATTTGCCGAGCCGAAGCCCCAATCCTTCTGCCCCAGAGGAAACGTCTCCATAATGTTCAACATTTCCAGCGCCGCCATCCCCTGCACGTTCGGCGGCAATTCGTAGACCGTCCAGTCGCGGTACGTCGTGGAAATCGGCTCTACAAACTCGCTCGAATAGTCCGCCAGGTCCTCACCATTCATCGGCCCGCCATGCCGTTTCATCGACTCCAGAATCTTCGCGGCAATTTCCCCCCTGTAAAACGCGGCCCGGCCACGCTGCGCAATCTGCTGCAGCGACCACGCCAAATCCGGATTGCGAAACACCTCGCCCACTCTCGGCGCGCGGTCCCCCGGAAGATAGGTCTGCGCAGCCGCTTCATCTCTGCGCAGATAATCCACTTCTGCGGCCCAATACCCGGCCGTCCATTCCGGCACCGGAAATCCGTCCTGCGCTGTTCGAATCGCCGCCCCTAGATCCTCCGCCAGTTTCTTCCTTCCAAATTTGTCCGCCAGCTTCTGCCAACCGTCCACCGCGCCCGGCACGGTGATCGCATTCACGCCCTCCTGCGGCATGCTGCGAATTCCCTGCTTCTGCAAATATTCGATCGTCAATCCTTTCGGCGCCCATCCGCTCGCGTTCAAGCCATACAATTTGTTCGCCTTCGCGTCGTACACGATCACGAACAAATCCCCGCCGATGCCGTTCATCATCGGCTCCACGACGCCCATCATCGCGTTCGTCGCAATCGCCGCGTCCACGGCATTCCCGCCGCGCTCCAATATCCGCACTCCGGCCTGCGCCGCCAGCGGCGATTCCGCCGCCACGATCCCGCCCCGCGAAATCACCATCGACCGCCCCTGCGAACGGTCCTGCGCCCTGGCCCCCATCGTGGTGATCGTCATTGCCGCAAGTACATACAGCAAGAGCGCTCGTCTTAGAAAACTCTCCATGCTCACAAGGATCTCCTTGGCCAAACTCATGGTCTTCCTGCTACACCACACCAATCCCTCCTGCGCCAGTTGCGGGCAGGATTTCGTGTGATATCAGCTTTATCTCTGGAGTGAACGGCATTCGACGGCGAATTATAGTGCAGCTATGCCGGGCCGCCTAGCAAAACACCTGGCCAATATTGCGCAGGCGAACGAAACTATGGCCCCTTTCGATGCGGCTCACGAATCAGCTTGATCGTCGGATCTGCTGCGCATGGTGGATCCGTTTTGGCGCTCTTGGGCCTTGGCCGGTGGGTGCTCGGCGCAAACGTGGGACGCAAACTCTTGGTCGCGCTGGCGTTCGAAGTTCTGCTTCATCTCGTCTAAAGTGGTGCCATGCGGCGGGCCCGAAGGCTTGAACATCCAGGCGCATCGCGAGCAAGACCATAACTCGCTGTACGCGGATCTGACCCAAGTCATCTTCCTTGTGGTTATTATTTGGACGAAGTACTTTCCTGTTGCTTCAATAATTCCTCTACGGCTTGGCGTTCTAGTGCCGGGACTGGCGCAGGCCCTTTCTCCAGCTCTTCTGCAAGCGCTGCAGCCTGCCGGAGAACTGTCTCGACCATCTCAATGGGAACTTGCTCGAAATACGTTTCCCTATTTCGCATCGCAGCCTCTGCTTTCGCTGCGTGCAACGTAGCAGCCTTCCATTCATACGGGGAAAATCTTTTAAATGTCTTCGCATTAGCGCAGCGTCTCCTAAGGGAACGTCAGATGGTGTTAGCGCGGCTGAGCAGTTCCGCGTGGATGGTGTTAGCGCGAGCGAGTCGGCCCGGACTTGGCATCGGCCAGAGAGGGTACTTTTACCTCCGTATTTGTCTATTGCACGCGGTACTACGTCTGTGGTACTAATGCGTGGCGTTAGTTTTACGTTTGGGGAGTGGGGGGCGCACCTTGAAAACGAACCGCTTGGCATCTCATTTCCGGACCATGGACTTGGGGGACGTTCCCCATTCGCGCAATGGCAAACACAAACTGATTGTTTCCATGATTCTGCGCGACCTCGACGAGCTCAAGGAAGGTGCGGCCCTTAGGGTGCCATTGGCCGAACTGAAAGATACCAAGGAAAACGTCCGTTCGGCGTTGAACCGCGCTACTCGGAAATCCAAACGAAGTGTCGCGACCGCCTCGGACGAGAGCTTCCTGTACGTTTGGAACGTAGAGAAGGCCTGATCGGCGCTTGTTTTTGCGTCGCTTACGGTTTTGTGTCCGGTATGCTCGCGTCTGTATCTGACTTCACAGATACTGCGCTCGGAACTTCCTTCGCTGAGTTACTTCCCTGACGCGTGAGATAGAGGAAGAACGGAGTCACCTCGAACGCCATCTTCTCCTCTTTGGCCAGCCCGCCCGCCGGCTTGGATTTGAGCATCTGCAGCTGATTGTTCCATGGTTCAACCTTGATGCGGCCGCCCAGCGGCAGCGCGGCTATGACGTTGCCCGCCGGCTTTTCCGCGGACGGCTCCGCAGAGCCGGTCGTCCAGCTTGCCGCGACGCGGCTGCCCAGGTGCGGACTGACCAGATTGGGGACCTCCTTGGAACGGTTCTTCAGCGCTTCAAGGAAGAGTAGCGCGCTTCCGGGCTGATCCTTATAGGGCGACTTCTTCAGGAGTTCGATTCCCTGCTGGGTCGCCGCCTGTTCCTCTTCGGGTGTGCGTGTGAAACCAAAGTGGCGGAACGTCTCCTTTTCCTCGAAGCGCAGACGATTGAAAAACGCAAATTGCGTCCCCATGCGATGTCCGAGCACGACGTGACCGAGCTCGTGCGCCAAGATGGCCGCAAGGCTGGCCTCATCTGGAAGCACATCCACCAGGCCGCGGCTCAGAACGATGGTGTGGCCCATCGTGAACGACTCAAGCGTTGAGGTCATCAGAACACGGCAGCGGACCGCCGGTTGGATATCGAGGTTGTTGGTGACCTCGAGGTTGTTGACAACCGTCTCCAGCACCTTGTCCACGTCCCCATACGGTGCCATCAAGCCCAGCTGCTCCATCTTCGTCGCGACGTTGTCTTCGGCCTGCCGGCCCCAGGCGCGCTTCGCTTGAAGCGGCGAGTAGTCGTTGGCGATTTCGGTCTGGTCATTCACGCGTCCTGGCGTCTCCACCAGCACTTTGCTCAGCTCTTGCTCTTCCCGTGCCTGCTCGGGAGCGTAGCTCCAAAGCCGCGTCTGCGCCTTGAAGGTCGCGACTGCCTGGCTGTCCACTTCTTCGCTGTAGATGAAAGCGGGGAGCCATTCGTTCTTCCCCGCGTTGGTCCGCCAGCTGTCGAAATTGAAGTAGAAGCTGCTCTGGGACTTACCGCTATAGCCGCCGTTGAAGCGCACGATGTGGTAATCCTGATCTTCCACCCAGATGCGCCCGACGAAACGCCCTCTGTCGGGCTTTGATGATGGATCGACGTCGAAAACCAGACAGCGAATATCGCCCAGGAACTCGCGGCCGACATATTTAAAATTGTAATGCTGGCGGTCGAAGCCGTTGCTGTCCAGGTAGATCATCTGCAGGAAGCCGCGCGGGAGAAACTCCATCGAGAACATACTCCCCAGACCGCTGAATAAGTTGTGCTTGTTGCGAGTGCCGCTGATCAGCGGTTGGAGTTCTACGCCCTTTGCGAGCTCAGCGCGGCCGAGAAAATACTTGTCGCCGTTGGGCACCGCGCCCCCTGCCTTGGTAGGGCGCAGCATCTGGATGTAGGTTTCCACGATTGGCGAGTACTGGCGAAGCGACTGCACTTCCGCCTGTTCTTGCGCCACGATCTTGTCGAGCACTTGCGCCAGGGTGGTCTGCTGCTGGCCAGCCGCAGGAAGTGGGATCGCACCCAGCACCAGTGCCAGCACCACGGGCAGGATCTTCAGTGTACGCATAGTGCCCCCCAAACTGTTCGTCATAGATCTGGGCTGTACTTGGCAGGCTACCCTCCGATAGCCACACTTCCATCTGTACAGAGGGTTAGTTTAGGGACAGGAGCACTTACCGATCGGCACCCCGTCCGAAATGGCAGCCTGGCGTGAAAGGAGACTTGTCCGGGCAAGGCGTTCCGTTGAAGGGATGCTGGTAACCATAACACCCCCTGTTTTCTGTAAGTACGGAATCTAAAGGGCTCAGCCGAAAACGGAAGTGCGAAAATGGAAACTGCCAGGAAGGGGACAGCGCCTGTGGAGCACAGCATGGCGAAGGATTTGGAGGCCTTGCGATGGCCCCCTCGTCTCGGCAAACGACCGGGAGCGCATAATCGCGTGTCATTTGGGGTAAAGAGGCTGCGGACAAAGGGAGGCGCTCCTTTCTCCGCGGCGTTGAAAAACAAGGGGGGTATAGCGCGAAAGGTAGTAAATTTCAAATGGACTTGGAAATTATTGAAAGGATGGCTTTGCCGATTCCTAGATGCAAAACCCGCACCCTGAAAATCGTAGCGTGCGGCACCCGGCAGAACTTCGCACTGTAGCAACCAGATATTTATTTTCAGAGGTCGGGCACACCGTGAACGCGCATGGCTCGTGGTCTGAATTCAGCGCGAAGAGAGATCGTATTGTCGTGACCGGGACGCGGCATCTTGGCTGAGGCTTTGCAGTGGAACACGATGCGCTCGCTCTCCGGATCGATGGTCGCTCGGCCTTGGACTTCCCGGAGGAAATGAAACTCGACGCGCGGTTCTTCCTGCTCGGTTCCATCGAAAAAGCTCACGCTTTCCAGGTCGAGCGACATGCCGCTCGTTAGCTCCAGAAACACTGTGTCGTGCAAGTCTTCCGTGGCGTCGCGCAGAATACGTAGCTGCTCGCTTCCTTCTATCACAAGGACATAATCCGGTAGGTCTTCCACCCGAAGCGGTTCGGCGGTCAATGCGGGATTGCGCAACTGGCGGAGACGCTGATTTGCCAGACGGATTGTCTTTGAGGACCACCAGAGCGCGGGAACTGCAGGTTGCGGCTTGCTGCGACTGATCTGCAATCCGCGAGCCGGATTCGCATTATTGGAATTGACGGGCGCGCCGGTCACCAAGCCGGTCTGAGGGTCCACTTGCCGTGATGTAAACCTCGGCTCCAGTTTGATTCCCGCAGGACTCCATGGAGAATCTTGCAGAATCCGATAAACGTCCGCCAACTCCCATTTTGCCGGCACTTTTTCCCAAGGCGATCCACCGAGCGAACCGGGGAGGGCCAGCAATGCAACGAGGATAAAACGCGTCATCATCGGCCGATTAGGCGCAACTTGATGGGTTTCGATGCCAGCGTCACCAGTAAAGTTGTAGTGTAACACTGTGCTCAAGCATCGAAATTGGACCCATTCCTCTGCACTCGACTTCGGGCAGGCATTAGCAATGGCGGACCTAATCATTCGTCAATGAGTGGTTTTTTTCAGAAACAGGCGTACAGTCGTTCATCGATATACTGATTATCGATCAACTATGCCCAAACGAAAACTTGATCCATTACCTTCGGCTGCGTTTCAGATTCTGCTGGCTCTCGCGGATGAAGATCTGCATGGCTACGGGATTATGCGGCAAGTGGCGGAGCAGACCGAAAGCCGCATGCGACTGGGCCCTGGAACTCTATACAGCTCCATCCAGACTCTGCTCGAAGCCGGACTTATCGTAGAGCTGGATCGGCGTGAGGACGCAAAGCTTGGTCAGGAGCGGCGCCGTTATTACCGGCTGAGTTCGGCTGGTCGCAAACTGGCACGGTCCGAGGCCGAACGGCTTGCTGATTTGCTGCGCGTCGCGCGAGCCAAGAAGATCTTAAGGGGGGAATATGTCTGAGAGGATATACGCCTGCCTGTTGCGTCTGTTTCCTTCCTATTTTCGCGAGGTTTACGGCGACGAAGCGCTGCAACTCTTCCGCGACCGCGCCCACGATGAAAAAGGATTCTTCCCGCGCGCTCGTCTCTGGCTTGACCTGCTGGCCGATTTAGCGATCTCCGTCCCACGCCAGTACCGCTATGTCCGGCCGGCACTCACCGGCGCCGCAGTCCAGCAGCGCTTGGAGTGCGCGCCAGTCTTTTTTGTTCTCCTAGATGAATCCCCCGGTCCCGGGGCGTTGATTTTTGGATGTGCGCTCTCGATGATTGCCTTAAGTTTGTTCTCGATATTACTCAACCATGCCGGAAACCACCGGCCACTGAGTGCTTCCACCTATCAAGCGGGATATTCACGTCCGTCCGCCTCGGGGCAGGCCCCCGGGGATGCGGAAGATGTCATCATGAACGCGAGCCGCGTGAGGCCGGGCGAAGCCAAGCCAGATGATTCGCAATCGAAGGCGCTCCTCCCAACGGACGGCCCGCGATTACCCGAAGCGCTTCCTCCGCAACTGCGGCATGCCGCGGAACGGAAACGCTTGCTGAATGCGGTGATCGATAATCTAAAAAAGCACTACGTTGATCCGGAGATTGCCCGAAAGACGGCGGATGCGCTGTTGGCGCACGAGAAGAACGGGGATGACGACAAGGTGACGGATCGCCGAGCCTTTGCCGATTTGCTGACCAAGCAGCTAAGAGAGGTGAGCCACGACATGCACCTGGAGGTGGCCTATAGCCGGGAACCGTGGCCAGTTCTCCGGCCGGAACCAACAGCTGAAGACCTTGCGCGTTATCGAAAGGCGCTGGAGCAGGACAACTGTACGTTCAAGAAGGTCGAAATCCTGCCGCACAACATCGGCTATCTGAAGCTCAATGCTTTTCCGGATCCTTCGGTATGCCGGGAAACGGCGACGGCTGCGATGGCTTCTTTGAACCATGCGGATGCGATCATCTTCGACTTGCGAGACAACCGTGGCGGTTATTCGAGCATGGTCTCGCTAATTTCTGCCTACCTCTTCGACCATCCGGAGTATATGTACGATCCCCGGGAAAGTCCGACGCAGCAGTCTTGGACGCTTTCACCCGTTCCAGGAAACAGACTGGCGGACAAGCCGGTATATGTACTGACCTCAGGCTCGACTATCTCCGCTGCAGAGCAGTTCTGCTACGACCTCAAGATGCTGCGACGTGTGACGCTTGTAGGTGAGACGACACGTGGTAGCGCGCATGCGGGGGGCTTTCACCGGATTGATGATCACTTCGGAATGGGAATTCCCGAGGCGAAGGCGATCAATCCGTTCTCAAAGGCCGACTGGGAAGGGACCGGCGTGGAGCCCGATGTGAAGGTGAAAGCAGCGGAAGCGCTAGAAACAGCGGAGAAACTGGCGAAGAGCAGGCTGCAGAGAAAGTAAGAACCTGGAATCTTGCTGAGTGACACGAAGCGTCCGCCGCACGGGCGGCTTTGTCCAAACGGGCTAACCGGAAGTTATTCCGAGTCAGAAGGCTCGTTGTGGGAAGTCGCGACCTCTCAGTCCACTTGCCTGTCTCGGGAAAGGAGCGTAGCGCGGTTGGGAAGGTAGGGGAAAAGTCAAAATCCCACACGCAACGCCGACGTATGGGGTACCCCGTCCTTACCAGCATGTACACAGTGCGGCGCAGTGCTCCGTTCTTGTCTGCACCCTTTGGGTTAGAATCGTAGGACTATGAAGCGCCGTAAGCGCAAACGAAACTCGAAAGCTGCGAACCCGCCCACGCCCAAGATTCCCAGTGATGCGGAAAACCCTGCTGAGCCTTCGGCGGCGCTTGCCGAGGCAGACCGCCAGACTCCTCCTCGCGACGAGTCCATTACCCCTGTCGATATGGAAAAGTCTGTTGAGTCTTCGGCCGCGCTTGCCAGGGCAGACTACGTGATTGATCTTGCCGACGAGTTCATTGCCACTGTTGAAGAAGAAAAGGCCACTGGCGATTCCGTCGCCCTTGCCGCGGCAGACCACAGCGCTCCTCCTCGCGACGAGTTCACTACCGCCCTTGAAGTGGAAAAACCTGCTGGCCCTTCCGCCGCAGCAACCGGAGCTGATCGCAGGATTCACCCACGTTATGAATTCGTTGCCGCCGTCGAAGTAGTAGCGGCTGGTTCCGGCGCGCGGATTGAAACGCGCGTCCGGGACTTGAGTCAGCAAGGCTGCTATGTGGACACGAACAACCCCCTCCCTTTAGGGACGGTCACGGACGTACGCATCACGAAGGGGGCACAATTGTTTGAAGCCGGGGCAAGAGTCGTCTACTCCCGGGCTAGCAAGGGCATGGGCCTGGTGTTTACCGCCATTGAGTCGGAGCGGCTTCGGACTCTTGAAACCTGGCTTGCCGAATCCCGCGAAACCTCCTGGCTCGCGGCCAACCGCCGAAGGAGTCAGCGAGTATTGATGACAGTCCCCGTGCGCGTCTCCGGGAAAACCGGCGGGGAATCGCCTTTTGAAGAAGAGACGCACACGCGGGCCATCAGCGCTCACGGTGCGCTGATTCTCATGTCGACGCCGGTGTCCCGAGGACAGCGGCTCACTCTGTCGAACATCCAGACAAAAGCTGCACTGGAGTGTGTAGTTGCCCATATAGACCGACGTAAGGACCCACAAGCTGGAGTGGAGTTCACACTACCCAATCCCATGTTCTGGCACGTAGCCTTTCCGCCAAAAGACTGGACGCCCCGCCACCCGCATGCGAAATCCCACGTAAAAACGCACGAATCGAGCTGAAATCCCGCACTCGGACCAGCGATTCAAAACTATGAACTTACGTGTGAGGCTAAGGTGCCGGCCAATGAATTCGCATAGGCGTTCTCGTGCAGGGAGCATTGGGTAGTTCGAGTTCGCAGCGATCTTATCGGGCGGTCAAAAACGGGGGCGAGCCCAAGCCCGCCCCTGTCGAAACAGCGTTACGGAATGGAATGTTGCACAGAAGGGCTGCCGTTTTTACACTGTAGCGTGAGCGGCAATCCTGTGAACGGTTGAGTGCGAGACCTCGTACGTTTTGACCTGCGGAGTCCCGTCCAGCACCTTCGCCAGCAATTGCTGGACTTCGGGGAATTTCTCGCGGTTATAGGAATCAGCATTCTCTTTCTGCTCCCAGATGCTGATGCCAACCACTTCTGCCCCGCCTGGGTTCGTCAGGACGATTTCCTCCCGGAAACCTTTCTGGCGTTGCAGTAGTGGAAGGACCTCCTTCTCAAGGATGCGGTTGAATTCGGCCACGTTACCGTTCTTCAAGCGCATAGAAACGAATCGAGCAAACATGTCAACCTCCTTTGATTTACCGCCCGCAGGCTGAAAGTGATTCGCTGACCTCAGTCAGGGCCGGAACGTATAGCCATACCTGGAGCCGGGGGAAGGAGCATTGCCTGAGGCTGGGGAAAGGTTTACGTCTACTGGGTGGGGCGAAGTACCGCTTGTCAACCTACCGCGGATCTTGCCGGCTCAGAATGATTCAAGGCACACAGAAAGTCAACCGAAACATGTGGTCTTTTGAAAATCTCCGTCTGCCCCTGTATCGGCTACCAATGGGGTATTTCTGTCACTTGTCTATTGCGGGCGCGGAGCCGCGTATTGCACACGCGCATCTTTGAGTTCTGCTACAGATACACTCGAAAATTGCCCTCGATTTAGGGACAGTTCGGCAGAGACAGAAGTTTTTCCGGCTGCTCTCTATCAGCGACTGTTTTAAGGTAGTTGCCGTAGGCAGTGGCTGCCACGATCACGTCAAGCCGATGCCCCCCAGGTTTCTCAGTGTAGAACACGTAAGTCCCATCCTGGATGTAGGAAATAGCCTTGTCTTGGGTCATCTTCCAACGACCGCCGTCTGGCTTGATCCCACCGACTGAGTGAATGCGCTCGTGCGCGCTCGTGCGGTCGGTCCTGACGACGCACCGTATGTGAAGGTATTGAGCCATGTGCGCCTCCTTACTATTTCAACGCACAGGGACAAGGAGAATTGGCTGAAGCCGGACGGAGTACTCATTGACTGGGTCGATATTTCTCATGGGCCGCCGCACCTAGAATCAGCCCGTGCTTACGCGAGCATCGCCGTTGCTCCACCTACGGGATTAGCTCTAGCCCCACAGCAAACCCGCCGCTCTCAACGCTCCAGGCTGCCAGCGTCGCACCGTGCTGACGTGCGCGCCCCGCGGATTCACATTCTCAGTGAAGTTCCTTTCCTAGGCTCACATTTGCCTGGTCGCGAAAGCTCTGCGGCCAATACTTTCGGGATACGCCCTTCGCATCGATGGGTTGAAACAGGCGTGGCCATGAACCTTGGAAACCTCCCTGGCGGGCAGGAAGCCCTAACCGCCGACTGACTCTACCTTGCGGTTGACAGCACCTAAAATCAATAGAGTGTCTGCCGCAATATGCAAGGGTTGAACACTCTAGAGTTGTAGGGCAGAGATACCTCATGCGGAAGGCTTCGAGTCTTCCCAGCTTCAAGAACAAAACAGCAAGGGGAGGCCAACCAGGTCTTCCGAACGTGAAAGGCTGGCCCACCTGCGGACAGGCACACGTAGGCCTCCATACTTGCGGCAATGAAAAAACGTGAAGCTAACGATGGGCCATTTTCTGGGCCATGTGCAACAACAGCTTGCGGTCATCGTCGTCTGATTTACCTATCAGACGGCGAAGTTTGTTTAGATACCGCGCATCCTTGCCGAAACTGCCCCAAGCGTCTGCGTCAGAGGACTTTCGCTTAGGGAAATTCGGCAACACTGGCGGTTCTTCTCCGTCGTAAAAAAGTTGGTAGAGTGGGACCTCTAAAGCGCGAGCCATTTTCTCTAGCGTTTCAATCGCGGGAACGGTATGACCGTTTTCCACACGAGAGACGTAGCACCGGAGCAGGCCCGTGCGCTTTTCGATGTCACCTTGGGATAGTTTCTTTTCTTCGCGGAGTGCGCGAAGACGGTCGCCAATAATCATGGCGGGATTATTCCATTGAGCCAGGTCCGATGCAACTACGCATTTCCCAGACCTACCTGACCGACCCTAGACTAGGAAAAAAACGAAGCGGGGGGGTTAGAGGATGTTCACGGCGCGGGCGGCAAGGAGAGCGACGATGGTGAGGGAGATCAAGGACTGGAGCATCATGCCGATTTTTGCCCAGCGGGAAAGGACCGCCGTATCGGTCGGAGAGAAAGCCGTGCTGGTATTGAAGGCCAAGAAGAGGTAGTCCATGAACTGGGGCGACCAAAAGGGATCGCCACCTTCCTGGGTCAACATCTGGGGGAAGAGAAACGAGCTTTTCACGCCGCCCGTAGCGCGGTCGCGACCCAGCGGACCGCCAGCGTCGAGCTTCCAGTACCACAGGGCGAATACCAAAATGTTGGCGATCCAGAGTGCGCAAGCCGAGCGCAGCAGGGCCGCCGGCGGCTCGCGATGCTGTGGAATCCCCTGGATGAGGAAAGCCAACGAAGCAATCATGGCAAGAGTGATCACGCCATTGGCGGCAAAAGTGAGAATCCGAGCGACGTCGTGACGGCCACGTCGGTAAGACACCACCGTGGGGATCAGCAAAACGAAGGTGATTGCCAGAAGTAGCCAACCCGGACCAACGGAAAGCGGTTCCGGCAAAGCCCAGTACACACCGGCGGCAGCCAGCATCGCTACGAACGCGGGCCACCGAGGTTCACGAGTAGTTGGTTTGCTCATGATATGTGGCGAAGTACGCGCGTGGAGTCTAATACAGTTTCGTTGCTCCTCAAAAGAATGGGTCTCTGCCGGATAACTTATTCGGGTCTGCCATGAGAAAACCGCTTTAGTTCCTCATCCGAAACCATTTTTTTTCTGGAACAAGGCCCGACAGGCCCGACACGCGGGCCTTGCTGTGCCCGCCTCGCAGGAGTAGGATTCTGGGCGACGCTGAATCTCGCAGGAACCCTCCAGCCCGCCCCCGAGACCCACCGTAAGGAGAAACTACTGTGCCCACCATGAAGGAGTTCACCATCCGACTGGATGACCGGCCCGGAACGCTTGGGAAACTCTGCCCGGCTCTCGCAGGAATTCTGTGCGGTGTGCTGTTCCGAGGAGGGTCCGATGTGGAGTAAGAAGAGCACCGATGCGATGAGTCCAAGAGATGTGATGACTCCATCGGATGCGGGCGCGGACCGCGATACAGGGTGGCTGGGATCGAGCCTGCGTGTGAAAGGCGACATCTCCGGCACCGAGGACATGCTAATCGACGGGTTGGTCGAAGGACTCATCCAGCTGGATGGCCGGAAGCTGACGGTTGGACCGGCGGCGAAGGTGACGGCGGACATCAACGCCCGCGACGTGGTGGTGTACGGCTATGTAAAGGGGAACGTGCACGCGAAGGGACGAATCGAGATCAAAAAGGACGGTTCGGTGGTCGGGAATCTGACGACGGCCCAGATCATGATCGAAGACGGCGCGGACTTCAAAGGTTCGATCGAAATCGACCGAAGCGCGGCGGAGGAAGCCGACAAGAACGTCACCTCGCGGGCGGCGAGCGCGGGGACGAAAAGCATATAAGGGCGGACCAATACCTCGACTTCGCTCAGTTAAAAGTCCGTCTCCACACCGGAAACGATGCGCCGGTGACCTAGTGACCTATTTGGATTCGTAGTTTTTGAACTCTGCCGAGTTCATCGGCTGGTGGCCGACGGCCTGGGCGATGCTCATTTTGCCGTTTGGGAGCGCGCTCCCAAAATAGAAATGATAGATCATGCCATCAGTAGTGGCCACCAGGTCGGCCACTTCCTTGGCCTTATCCGGCGGCATGTCCAGTACCTGCACCCTTCCACCAGCGATTTCAATCTTGTGGTCATGCCAATTGCTGTTCCATTCCTTCAGCGGGACCTGCGTCCGCGTCAGCTTCTTGGCATAAATCCACTCGACCTGCACGAGGTTGGCGTTAGGCTCGGTTGAGTCGTAAATCAGGCACTGAATTTGCGGGTCGGGGGCGACCACCTTGCAGTAATGGTGGTACGGCCCCATCTGTTTGCCGTCCACTAGATGAGGCGCCAGGACGTGAACGTTGTAGCCTTCGGCAGGAGATGCTTTCATCGGTGCAGTCGACTGCTGCGCGGCTGGGTGCGCGGTCCGGTTGTTGCGACCAAGAATAGGGCCCACCAAAAGTGCAAAAACCGCAAGTAGACAAACGGCATTCGTTTTATTGCTCATTGTGCCTCCTTAGTTTCGTGGATGGGGGAACCTAGGAGCCTGTGGGCAGGGATCTTAGCGAAGGCTTGGAAAGCGGTCAATGCCGCAGCTGGCGCAAGGCGCCTGAAAGAACAGATTGCACTAGTTCGAGGTTTTTGAGGCTGGATTCGATGGCGGGGGCTTGACGAAGATGGCGGCGCTGTTGCGCAAACTGGGATCGACGGCAAGGTCGAAGCTACCGGGTTTCCAAACCCAGACGAATTGACCCTTTTGCCAGCCGACTTCTTTCCGAATGGTGGCGACATAAGTGGGCAGCAAGGAAGCAGCGTCCACCGACAGGAGGTCCGACTCGTACCACATGCGCCCGCCTGTCCGTGAAAAGATCGACGAGACCACGATGGCTAGCTTTTTCCCGTCTGGCGACCATTCGCGGAAGTGCACTGACGAAGTCAACGACTCATGTTTGTGGAAAAGCTTGGAGAGATTGCTGCTCTTGGCGGTCTGCAGATTAAGGAGAAAAAACTCCATCTCGTTGGCGGGAACTGCAACAAACTTGTCATCCGGCGACCAGAGGGCCTGCAGGGCCTCCGGAGAAGCTGTGGTTCCGCCATAGTTGACCTGTACGGGCACATCGCGGGTGCCGTCGAAATAAAGTGTCCCAGTGTGTTCTTCGTCATCGGCGCAGGCGGGAGCCACCGAGAAGAGCAGACGCGAAGGATTCCACGGACTCACGAAAGAGGACATCGAGACCGCGGTGACAAGGCGATCTTTATAGAAGATTCGCTGCGTAAGCTGGCCCACGCCGCCGTGTTTGTCAATGCCGCAGTCTTCCGATGGCCGTTCCGGCTCGACGATGTAGTCACCGAGCCTGGTCGAACCGAGAGCGGGCCCCGAACCGGCGTTTTGCACTGCGAAAGCCGACAAACCAACGAACAACAGGAAGATTGCGCGCCGGTGTAGGTGCATGAGCCCCACCGTAGCACAATGGAAATGCGGTCACGATTGCGGTGGTTGGCGGCCTATTCGCTTTTTTGAGAAATGCGGATTAGGGGATAGTGACGATGGCGGGGTGGAGTTCCCAAATGGTGGCGACCTGCACGGAGCCGCGATTGTGGTCAAAATCTTCAAAAGCCATGCCAAGCACCGCGATTGGCAGGGCTTGCGGCAATTCCCCGCCGTGATTGGAGTCGAGCGTAAAGCCATGTTTCTTCAATTGGGATTGCGCCGCCTGGCGGGCACTGCAAAATTCGCTGTCCACGATGGTTTCCACAATCACCCTGGGAGCGTTCTTATCGGCGGTCATGGAAATTTCGAAGTGCACATCGCAATCGGCGGCGTTGACGCTGGCTTCCTGGAGAAAAGCGGTGGCCACATGGAAAACCTGGAGCTCCCGCCCGGTTCGTGGCGCGTCGGGCAGGACGACGGTGTCCTGCGTCCAACTGAGAATGGTATCCACACCAATTTCCTGCGCGGCGATGGCGGAAATGGGAACGTGTTTCGCTATGTGCCGGAAATCCAGGATGTCCGGCTCAACCGGCAGGCATTTGCATAGATCCGCGGGATTCGGCTGTACAATCCCGTAGCTGCCGCCGTTGCAGGCCACGCAGAGCAGCGCGAACAGTGTCACGCTGCCGATTAGAAGAATTTGCTTCAAGGGTTGCACCCGATAATTCGATGACTACGGCAGGAGGCAAGCGTCATTGCAAAGGGGCTTGCTGGTTGTCTTCGCCGCTTCGGAACCGCGAAATCAAACCGAATCCGCGAAGCCTTTTCATCAAATCGGCGAGATGCCGGCGATCTTCCTCACGCACTGAGATGAATTGCAGCCCCAGTCCACGGCCGGGCTTCACATGCCGCACAACGGCTTCGGCCCGGATCTGTCCTTCCTCGACAAGAAAATGCAGGTTTGCTTTCGCGCCCACAGGCTTGGACTCCTGTGTTAGGACAAACAGACCGCCGGAGCTGAGATCGCGGACTTGTGAAGTATCGTCATACCTGTCGGAGCCCCAGCAGACATCGACAGCCCCCGTTGTGCCAATACGCGAGCTGGATCTTCTAGAATGGGGAGTTTGTTGTTGCATGATGGCTCACGGCAATCATTACCCGAGCGTGAAATCCGCTGGGCATAATCCGATGAAAGGGTAGGCGTGTACTAGACATAAAACTGTCCAATATTGCACACTGAGGGAAAACCCATTATGCGGCCAACATCCACCGAGGAGAATGGCGGTGGCGTAATTCGAGGCCGTGGTCGACGAGGCACGTCAGCGGTCGAGGCGGGCATCCCGCAGTGGAAGAGTTGAATCCAAAGACGGCAAATAGAGAGCACGGGGCGGTGGGGTTCGAAGAGTCCGGGCTGAGGGAGCGGTGATCATGGCAAATTGCCGCGGACGAAGGCGCAAGTGTTTGTTTCTAGCGGGGAATAGCAGCAGCGGACTGGGAGTCTTACTTATTTCGAGAGTGATTTGGCGCGAGCGTAAGCGTTCGGGGCGGGGCTCAGCAAGAGGTACTGGAGAGGTTGTATATAGTCTGTGATAGGCTTGGGGCGATTCATGGTGAGCCGTTTCCGGTCCAAGCCCCAGCTCCAAAAAACCATTGGCGGAAGAGGTCATTCATCGCGAATGGCAGGCACCCTCAGACCGCAGGCGCTTTACCGGGGTTAAATCCATCGAGTGACGTGGGCGGGCTATGAAACTCCAACCTTTTGCAGGACGCAATTCCCTTTTTATCTTGGTGGTGATCGCGGCGCTGGGGGGAGTTCGCGCGTCGGGACAGACGAAGCCGGATAGTTCAGCGACGCAAGAGAGTGCGGCGCAAGATAAGCAATCCAAAGTGCAACCTGCTTTGAAGCCCCTGCCACATGATGACGAGGGCCGAGAGGCCGTTCAAGAAGGGCCCGAGTTTCTTCGCCGCCGGCAAAATTGGTTCTTCCAGCCCCGCGCATTTCCACTTGGTTTCATACCGCAGGGAGCACGCGAGCGCGCACTGGAACAAAAAAGGCAGATGTATCAACGCGAGGGACGTTTGAGTCTCTTCGCGGCTCCCAGCGAGTCCGGCTTCGTGACTCCACCTCTCGGGCCAACCTCAGCATGGGTTCCGATTGGACCGCAAGCCACTAGCACGACCTTTTTCGCTCCGTTCACTTCAGGGCGAGTAACGGCATTAGTTGTAAATCCGAATAACCCCAACAACGTATATCTTGGTGGAGCTGACGGGGGCCTCTGGATGACCACCGATGGCGGAACGAACTGGACGCCCATCACAGATTTTCCGCTCGTGGGCGCTACGGTGACAATTGCCGTCGGCGCGCTTGCGGTGGATCCAACGTCGTGTAGTGCGACGATCTGCACGACTGTTTATGTCGGGACGGGCGAAGGCAATTTCGGTGGTGAGAATGTCTATGGTGAAGGAGTTCTCAAATGCACGGTCACCGCCGGGGCGCCACCTACGGCTTCTTGTGCGCAAGACAACACGTTCCACACCGTCAGCCCGCTTTCCTCAGTCCGTGGCGGCCCATCGATCGGGGCACTGGCGGTAAATCGTGCGGCAGGAAAGCAGAACATCCTTTTGGCCGCCGTGCGTGGTTTGATAAACTCGACGATCCCATCCGGAATCTGGTGCTCGGCAGATAGTGGCACGAATTGGACTCGCGTCTTACCGAATGCCGCGACCTCGGTCAGCGACCCTGGAACGGACGTGGCCTTTGCCAGCGATGGTACTGCGTGGGTTGCCCTGGGAAATCCTTTTGGAGACGCAGCGAATAATGGAGTTTACAAGTCTTCTGCAGTGGTAGCGAACTGCACGATCACTTTCACAAAGCAGACTCTTCCCGCGGCTTTGAGCACTAACATTGGACGCATCACACTGGCCCTCTCTCCCTCAAGCGACGCAACACTCTACGCAGCTATAGCTGACAGCAGCACAACGTCGTCGAATCTCCTGGGAGTTGCCAAAACCACCACTGCGAATACTGCGACTCCTACTTGGCTTCAGCTCAATGGTGATCCTCGATTACTGCCAGCTAGCGGCGTATGCAATAGTCAGTGTTTTTATGACATCCCAATGGCTGTGAGTCCAGCGAGTGCAAATACTGTCTTTTTTGGCGGGGGAGCGAGCAACGGCACGTTGATTCGTTCAACGGATGGTGGAAGCATGTGGACGGAAATCTCCCGCAATGTGAGTCCACGTCCGACTGACTCCATCCACGTGGATATGCACGCCATTGCATTCAGTAAAGATGGAAGCACCATGTACGTCGGCAACGACGGCGGCGTATGGAAAACCACCCAGCCGACATTGGCAGGACCTCCGCCAGCCGGCTTCTGGACCAATCTGAATCAGACGCTGCAAATCACGCAATTCTACCCCGGTGTCTCGATTCATCCTTCCAACGCGGGGTTTGCCATGGGAGGGACGCAAGACAATGACGTTCAGATCTATCAAGGGTTCACAGCGCCTTCGGCCAACCTCTCGTGGAAGGTGGCAGAGATAGGTTGCGACGGCGGCTTCACGGCCATCGATTTTGCTGTCCCTAGCACGAGCTATGGAGAATGCGAGTACATTCCCAATCGCCCACCTTTCCCAGTCATAGCAGTCACCTTTGCCGGGGATGGGATCTTGGGAAATGGTTTTCTGGCCAATACGGGCATCGATCCGACGGACCGTGGCAGCTTCATTCCTCCGCTGGTTATGGATCCGAACAATTCAAACACTCTCTACTTTGCAACATGCCGAATTTGGCGCACCACGAATGGCGCCAATTCCTGGAGTGCGATTTCCCCCGATGTTACAAGCGCCGCACATGCTCCGAACTGCTCCAATCAGACCGGATTCACGCTCAGCACCATCGCCATCGCTAAAGGCACTTCCAACACAATCTACGTCGGCAGCGAGGGTGGCGAGGTGGAGGTGACGTCGAACGGGGGGACGAGTTGGACGAGTATCTCGGCAAATGGCGCCGTGCTTCCTGGACGGGCTGTCACTCAGATCGTCGTAGATCCCTCGAGTGCGACGGGCGACGTTGCTTACGTTGCGTTTTCCGGCTTCGCAAGCTGTACCGGATGCGATGGAAAGGGACACATTTTCAAAACGGCAAACGGCACATCTGGGGTAGCAGTGGTCTGGACGGATGTTAGCGGCACGACAAGCAAACTCCCCGACATTCCAGTGAATTCCATTGTGATAGACCCGGACGACCCGGCGCACAATACACTTTATGTTGGTACGGACGTGGGAGCTTTCTTCACGGCCGACGGCGGGCTCAACTGGTCACCGTTGGGCGCGGCAAACTCACTGCCCAATTCGCAGATCCTTTCTCTAACACTTCACAATCCATCTCGCACGTTGCGAGCGGCAACGCATGGGCGCGGTGTGTGGGATATCAACCTCGGCGCTGGCCCGAATACGCCGGCCTTCGGGATTGGTAAGCTCTCGCCGTTCACGGCCAATTCGCCAGGGGTTCAGACGACGCTCACCGTCACGGGTACGGGCTTCACCAGCAATTCGAAAGTGATGTGGGGCAACAGCCAGCGCACGACTTTTTTCGTGAGCTCAACTCAACTCACGGCTACGATTACCGCTGCCGATCTTTCCGCTGGTGCTGTAGTTCAGGTCAGTGTTCAAGATTCCGCGCTGACCACTAACTCCTTGCCCTTTACGGTAATTGGGCAAGCGCCGACGATTTCGAGTGTGTCGCCGACAAGCGCTCCGGTGAATTCTCCGAGCACGCTGATTACCGTGGCAGGAACGAATTTCGGGTCAAATTCCAAAGTGCTTATGAACCCCGATACCGGCGGGACTGCAATCGCTACAACCTTTACAGATTCAACGCATCTCTCCGCGACGATCCCGGCCGCATTTATGGCCAACTTTGGCAGCACGAATTCCGTAGGGGTACAGAATCCACCGCCGGGAGGCGGCACCACAGTCACAACGGGTACGGTAACACTACCGACTTTTAAGGTAGTTGCCCCTGCGCCGGCAAACGACAACTTCGCGAGCGCAATCAATATTACGGCCACGAGCTTCACGGATACGAAAGACAGTTCGGGAGCGACGACCGAAACGAACGACCCGACGCCGGTTTGCGCCCAAAGTCCGCAGATTCCCTTCGTGACCGGTCGGTCGAACACAATTTGGTACAAAGTGGTGCCGACCGGATCTGGCACGGCGAATATTGACACGATTGGCAGCAGCTACGACTCCGTGCTTTCTGTCTGGGCGGGGACGTCGCAAACAGCACTGACGGCCGTTCCCAATGGCTGCAACGATGACATCAATCCCGGGATTGTGACACAGTCGCAATTGACGAACGTGGCGCTCAATGTAGGGACAACCTATTTCATCATGGTGAGTTCGTTTGGCCAGGCGGATCCAAATCCCCTCGCGTTCGGCGGCAAGAGCGTTTTGAATTTTAGTTGCACGTGCACGATTGCAAGTGGAACGGGAAGTTTCACCATCGGCGGGAGCGCAGCGACGGTAACGGCGGGAGCCTCGGGTACTTCAACGATTACGGTGACGCCGACCGGTGGGTTTACGGGCACTGTGAATGTGACTTGCCCGGCAGCGGGGTTGCCGGCGGGCGTAACATGTTCGCCTAATCCGTTGGCGATCAATGTGGCAAGCGCGTCTGCAGCGACCGCGCAATTGACAGTGAACTTGGCGGGGCCATCGACGACGCTCACGGCATCGGCAGCGCCACTGGAGCATACGCTCTATGCGTCAGGCGTGATGCCATCGGGCGGCAGTAAAGGCTGGTGGACGCTCAGCGCGGGGACGGGGCTGGCGGCGATATTGCTGCTGTTCCTACCCGGTCGGAAGCGGTACCGGACGGCACTGGGTCTTGGCCTGGTATGCGTGCTGAGCTTTGCACTTGGTTGCGGTGGCGGCGGAGGCGGCGGCGGAGGGCCGGTAGCTACAGTCACGCAGCTGACAGTCACAGCACCCACGAAAGTAGCCTCGGGAGCCGGCAACACCTTCGCGTTCACGGTTTCCGTTACGGGAGGCACACCCACAGGGCAAGTGCAGCTCTTTGACGGATCAACAGCGCTGGGTACGGCGGCTACAGTTTCCGGCGGCTCGGCATCGATCACTAGCAACGGATTGCCAGTGGGAACGCATGCCATAAGTGCGCACTATCTGGGCACCGCCAGCACGCTGGCATCGCAAAGCGGATCTCTGAACGTGACGGTAACAGGGACGACAACGTTTGCGATCACGGCGACGCCGGCGGCGTCCAATGGCTCGCCGACGGTGAGCATCACGATCAATTAGACCAATCTGGATAGGAAGAGAGGGCGGTTCCGGAATATTCGGGGCCGCTTTCTTTTTGAGGGAAGACTAAAGATAACGCAGAGACGCCCCGGCCCGGGTAAACGCCGGACGCTGAGGGAGCGCAGAGATGAGAGGGCACGACGCATTAGGCTAGGCCCAGGACAGGCCGTATCGTGCCCTACACAGACAGATCGAAAAGTACCGACAGGAAGCCGCCGCTGCGCGAGGACCTGTCTGGTCTGCAAGGCAGACTAGTTTGCGCCGCAAACAAAATTTGCCCTTCAGTCTAAGCCCTTTTGTTTCATCGAAGAACAGGGAGTCAGTTGGTGTTGGGGGGGAAGACGATATTCCAAAAGAGCGGGGCGGGCGACAAGAACTCGACGGGAAGGAGTGAGCCTTCCTGATTCATTTGCGGCGGGCGGACGACGTTGACCTCGACCTTCTGCTGCGTTTTCGGATTTTCGACAATAAACTTGGTGCCCTGGGGAAACCCTTCGGGAAGAATGATCATGGCGCCGGTGGCACTGACGGTGTGCGTGAAGCCATCGATGGATTTCGGATTGCCAGCGACGTGAACGATAACAGGCATGCGCAGCAAAACGCGTTGGGCGCGGCGGCGCTCTTCGGCGGTGGGTTGGCGGTTCACCGCGGGCCGGGACACATTCAGTGCGCCGGGCTTCGCGTACGGCGAAGGTTTCACGTTGGAAACAGGTTTCACAGGTCTAGACCCCAAAAATCCATCTCCGGCGCAATTAGCTCGACGCCGTATTCCCAGCCGTCGGGGCGCGAATTGCCCTTCCAAACAATAATGGCGGCATTGCTGGAATGAGTGGCGAGATTGGTGAGCGCCAGGCGATGCTCAAGATTCAGCGACTGCTGGAGAACCACCATGCAGCCGTAAGGATTGACGATGCGCGTGTGGGCCTCGACGCTGGAGCGCTTGCCGGTGTCGTCGTCCCACTCCAGGCGCACGGGAACGCGCGAATTCATGCGCCGGCCGCGACGCTTCTCGCGGTAACGGTCGGTCACGTGCCAGCTTTCGCGCAGCTTCAGCGACATGTTTCCCTCATTAAGGCCATGCTAGAGTTGAGGAGAAAAAGAATCAATGGTACGAATCCGCGCTGGAGCACGAAAGAGTAGCTGTACCAAGGGACAGGCGGCCGAGCAGGAAAAGGACAGGCCTTGAAAAATCTGATTGTGAATGCGGATGACCTCGGCTGGACCGAAGGGGTGAACCGCGGGATTGCGGACGCGTTTCGAATCGGCATCGTAACCAGCGCATCCATGCTGGCGAACGGGGCGGCGTTTGTGGGCGCATTGGAAATCGCGCGGCAGGCGCCGGGGCTGGGGCTGGGTGTGCACTTGAACTTGAGCGATGGCCCGCCGGTGGCGGACCGGGAGACGGTCACGAGCCTGCTGAACGATACGGGGGAGTTTGCAGGCGGGCCGGAGAGTCTGTATCTGAAACAAGTGCGAGGCGTGCTGGCGCTGAGAGAAGTGGAGATTGAGTGGGACGCGCAGATTCAGAAAGTGCGTGACGCGGGGATTGAGCCGACGCATCTCGACGGGCACAAGCACGTGCATATACTGCCGGGATTGTTTGAAATTGCGCTGCGGCTGGCGAAGCGGCACTCGATCGGGGCGATTCGAATTGCGCTGGAGGAATCGAGTTTGCGGACGGCGCTGGCGTCCGGGAAAAAACAGCGAAGCGGGGTGGTGATGAAACAGGGCGTGCAAGCGAGGGGGTTGAAGCTTTTGGCTCGGGATGCGCGCGAACAGGCCGAACGCGCAGGAATTGCGGCGGCGGATTATTTTTGTGGGATTGCGCAGACAGGGGAATTGACGCTGGAAGGCTTGAAGAAATTCCTGAAGAGTTTGCCGGAAGGCACCACGGAATTGATGTGTCATCCGGGATACGCGGACGAGGCGCTGAGGAAAACGGCGACGCGGCTGCAGGATTCGCGGCAGAAGGAGCTCGGGATCCTGACGGACACGGGGATTCGAAATCTTGTCGCATCGCAAGGGATTCGCCTGATAGACTATGGCTTCGTAACCCAGGAAGCGTAGGCCGGCCGCGGCAGAAGAATCATGACAAGCGATTCGCTCATCCGCTATTCGGTGGTCGTTCCGTTCTACAACGAACAGGAAAACATCCCACCGCTGTATATGAAGCTGACGGAAGTGATGGACTCGATCGGCGAGCCGTATGAACTGGTATTTGTGGACGACGGGAGCAAGGATGATACGTTCAAGGTGCTTTCGGAGATTTACGAGCACGACCGTCGAGTGAATCTGGTGCGCTTGCGGCGGAATTTCGGGCAGACAGCGGGGCTGAAGGCGGGATTTGATTTTGCAAGGGGCGAGGTCATCGTCTCGATGGACGGCGACCTGCAACACGATCCCGACGAGATTCCGAAGTTCCTGAAAAAAATTGAGGAAGGATTCGACCTGGTGAGCGGATGGCGCTACCAGCGGCACGACCACTGGCTGACGAGGCAGATTCCGAGCCGCGTGGCGAACTGGATGATGGCGAAGCTTTCAGGGATCGAGCTGCACGATTTTGGGACCACGTTCAAAGCCTACCGGCGGGAAATCATTCAAGAAATTCAATTGTACGGCGAGCTGCACCGGTTTATTCCGGCGCTGGCGAGCTCGACGGGCGCGAGGATCGCGGAAGTACAAATCGCGAATCTAGAGCGGAAAAGCGGGAAGTCCAATTACGGGATTGGCCGGACGATTCGCGTGTTCCTGGATTTGATCATTGTGAAGTTTTTGCTGGATTATTCGACGCGGCCGCTGCAGTTTTTCGGATTGCTGGGAGTGGGCGGCACGGGCATCGGTTCCTTGCTCGCGTGTTTCCTGGCCTACGAAAAGTTTTACCTGCACAAGGCGATCATGGCGGAACACGGCCCGCTAATGTTGCTGGCGGTGGCACTGTTCGTGAGCGGGGTGCAGTTCATTTCGATGGGGCTGCTGGGCGAGATCATAGCGCGCACGTACTATGAATCGCAGAACAAGCCAATCTACGCGCTGCGAGAAGTGAAGAGCCACCGCAAAGAGCTGGGCGATTCGACCGAGTCCACGCGTCCTTCGGGCAGCTCCGAACGCTAAGGTATTCTCCGCACAAATACAATTTGGTGGGATCCGCCGAGTGGAAGTGCGCGAAGCTACGGGTTGATGTTAGGACGCGCGGCGGCAGGAACGTTGGGGAGGGTGTGTGAATCGCGAACAGTTTTACGAAATCATGAGCGGGGAAGGCACGCTGGATTACGAATTGTATTTGAACACGAAGGCCCTGCTTTCGTGCCAGAGTAAATTCGAGGAGCTGTGCAACCCGGATGAGCTGCAGTTTCAACTGGTGCATCAGGTCGAAGAGCTGTGGATGAAGCTGATCGCCTACACGCTGCTGGACATTGATGAATATTTGCAGCAGGAAAATACGAACCGTGTAATTACGCTGTTCCGGCGCGTGCACATCGCACAAAAGTTGATGAACGAGCAGTTGGCGTTGCTGGAGACGATGTCGCCGAAAGAGTATCAGGAGATTCGAAAGCGGCTGGGGAATGGAAGCGGGCAGGAGTCGCCGGGATTCCGTGTCCTGCTGAAGATGTACCAGCCAATCTGGAATTCATTCAAGGCGAATTACCTCGACAAGCATGGGCTGACGATTGAAAAAATTTACGATACGGAGTATTCGCATGGTGACGCCTACGTAGTGGCGGAGGCGCTGGTGGAATTCGACGAACTGTTTCAGAAATTCCGGTACGAGCATATGCAGTTGATCCACCGCACGATCGGATTTGGATCGAAATCGCTGAAGGGGCGGCCGGTGGAGATTCTCGAAGAGGGAATGCGGCATAAGTTTTTCCCGGAACTGTGGGAAATTCGCGGACAGATGACGGACAAATGGGGGACGGAGTACGGGGTGAAGAGAGATCCGCTGGGAGGGCATCACTAGGGAAAGTGCAGAGGCGCGGTCAGCGGTGGCGGGCGATGCTGCGGTATTCGCCCCGGAAATAGAGCAGCGGCTCTCCCTCGTGAATTTCCGCATCGTGAACTTCTGCGATAAAGATCGTGTGGTCGCCGGCAGGATGCGCGGCCACGGTGCTGCAGCTCAACTGGAGCAGCGTGTCTTCCAGGACCGGAAGCCCGCTCGCAGTTCGCGAGTAGCGGACGGAGAGGCGTTCTTCGGCTTCCGCACTGTGCACGCCGCGGGCAAAATATTCGGAGACGGCCTGCTGCCCGGCTTTGAGCACGCTTACGCCGAAGCGTTTTTTCTTCTGCAGGAACGGAAGGATTTTCGCGCGGTGGTCGACGCAAACGAGAATCAGCAGGGGGTCAAGCGAAACAGAGGTGAAGGAGTTGGCGGTCATGCCCTGAATTTTCCCGGGCTCGCGCTCGACGGTGACGACGGTCACCCCAGTGGAAAACTGGCCGAGCGCTTTGCGAAATTCCAGGGTGCTGAGCGGGGAGGTTGTCATCTTTGGAGTTTTTGAAGATACCATATTGAGCGGCGGGAAAGCGAAGCGGCAGGGCGAGATCGGAGCGAAGGATCATGACGCGAAGAATCGCGATACTGGGGGGAACAGGAGCGGAAGGCTCCGGGCTGGCCTATCGCTGGGCGAAGGCGGGTGAGCTGGTGCTGATTGGGTCCCGGGATGCGGGGCGGGCCGCAGAGACCGCGAAGCAGTTGCGCGAGCGAGTTGGCGGAGCGGCGCGGATCGAAGGGATGGACAATGCATCGGCGGCGGCAGCGTGTGACGTTGCAGTGCTTACGGTTCCCTTCTCCGGTGCGGCGGTGCTGCTGAAGCAATTAAAGGGTGTGTGGAAGCCAGGGACAATTGTGATCGATACGACGGTGCCGCTGGCAGCGACCGTGGGCGGTGCGGCGACGCGAATGCTGGGCGTTTGGCAGGGCTCAGCTGCGGAACAGACTAAGGAGTTGCTGCCGCCAGGGGTAAGTTTGGCAGCAGCGCTGCAGAATCTGGGAGCTGAGTCGCTGGCCAATGATGGGCCGGTGGAGTGTGATGTACTGGTGTGCAGCGACGATGAGAAAGCAAAACAAGTGGCGTCCGAGTTGGTCAGCAAGATTCCGGGAGCGCGTGCGCTGAACGGCGGGAAACTGGAGAATGCGCGGATCGTGGAATCCTTGACGGCTCTGTTGATTGGTCTGAATATGCGCTACAAAGTTCACGGCGCGGGAATTCGGTTTACCGGACTGCCTTGAAACAGAAATCCCTCCTTCGTGTCAAAAACACGCTACAAACTTAGAAGAGCGCCGGCGAGTTTGCGCTTTTGCGCGCGCGTCTTCATTACCGTTGGGAGGACGGCGACTTTCATGCCGAGGGCGGCAATCGCGGAGGCTTGCGCCTTATCCGCCGGGTCGATGATGAAGGTTCCCGTGAAACCGACGTAGAGTTTGGCGACGGCGAGGGCTGTGGAGTCGTAGCCGAGCTGGGTGAGCATTTTGTCGGAGGGGCCTTTAAGCGATTTGCCGCCGACGATGGGGCATACGGCGAATACTTCTTGCTTGTGCGTGCGCAACTGCTCGCGAACATGTGCGACGGCGAGAATCGGCCCGATGCTGATGAGCGGATTGCTGGGGCAGACGATGATGCGATCGGCGCTGGCGATGGCTTCGAGGACGCCGGGGGCCGGGCGCGCGGATTCGACGCCGGCGAAGCGAACGCCCTGCACGACGGGTTCGGCGCGGCGCTTCACGAGATATTCCTGAAAATGCAGGGAGCCCTCGTTTGAATCGATGATGGTGGGAACGGAATCGTCGGACATCGGGAGGATGCGGGATTTCACTCCCAGTGTGGTGCGTATGGACTCGGCGGTCTGCGACAAAGTCTTTCCTTCAGCGAGCATGGCGGTGCGGTGGATGTGCGTGGCCAGGTCACGGTCGCCGAGATTAAACCAATTGGCGCGGCCGTAGAGGGCCAGGCGCTTCAAAGCGTGAAACGTTTCTCCACGAAAGCCCCAGCCCTTATTCGAATCGACGATGCCGGCGAGTGTGTAGGTGACGATGTCGAGGTCGGGAGAGATTTTCAGGCCGTGAAGAACGATGTCGTCGCCGGTGTTGACGATGATGGTCAGGTCTCGTGGGTCCATGACCTCGTAGAGACCGAGGAGAAGCTTTGACGCACCGACGCCGCCGGCCAGGGCGGTGACTTTCAGTTTTTTGGAAGTCGGCATAAGAACATCAGATGCCGGCGGCGAGACTGACGCTACATGGGTATCCGTCCCCATCGGCGATGGCAGCGATGCGACTACGAACGGCCGAAGAAAGAAACTTGTCGCGGGAGACAAATTCCGGATAGAGCGCGAGGCGCTCGCGCAAGACGAAGCCACGGGCATCGGTTTCGGATTTGAGTCGTGTGATTCGCGGCCAAGCAGCTTCGGGATTGATGAAATCTTTGGTGACGGGAGAGATGCCGCCCCAGTCGTTGATGCCCGCATCGAGCAAACGGGGGAAATCGTTGTAGCTGAGGTTAGGAGGGGCCTGGACGTTCGTTTGCGGGCCGAGGATAAGCCGTGCGAGAGCGACGGTGCGCAGCATGTCTTCGAGCGAAGGCTCGGGATGCGCGGCCATGGGGATATCCGGCTTGGCGCGGAAATTCTGAATGATGACCTCCTGAATGTGGCCGTACTTTTCGTGCAGCGTTCGAATGGCGAAGAGCGAATCGATGCGCTCTTCCATGGTTTCGCCGATACCAATAAGAATTCCCGTCGTGAAAGCGAGGGAGAGTTTTCCAGCTTCCTCGATGGTGCGCAGACGGAGCGCAGGCACTTTGTCGGGGGCGTTGGCGTGCGGCAAGCCCTCGCGCATCAAGCGCGGGCTGACGTTTTCGAGCATCAAGCCTACGCTGGCATTCGAATTTTTCAGACGTTCCAGTGCGGCGCGGTCCATGACGCCGGGATTGGCGTGCGGGAGCAAGCCGGTTTTTTCCAGGACGAGTTCCGACATGGCCGCAAGATAGTCGAGCGTGCGGGCAAATCCTTGTTTGCGAAGAAAATCGCGAGCTTCCGGAAAAATGCGTTCGGGCTGATCACCGAGGCTGAAGAGAGCTTCCTTGCATCCGGCGCGGCGGCCTTGCTCGGCGAGCGCGAGCACCTCGTTCGGGGTCATGAAGTGCGCCCCGGGCTGGCCGGGATCCTTTCGAAAGGTACAGTAGCTGCAGTAGTCGCGGCACAAGGTCGTCAGCGGGATGAAAACTTTTTTCGAAAAGGTGACGACCGTTCCCTTCCCGCGGGCGCGAATTTCAGTGGCGGCGCTCAGCAGTTCCGGCAGGGGAGCTTGTTCGGCTAACAACAGAGCAGAGGCGCGATCGAGGCCCTCAGGGGCGTGAGCGATCAAATCCTTAAGTTCAGGATTCAATGAGGGAGATGCAGCAGCGTCATGGAGTCGAGTGTTCATGGGTCAATCGTGCACAAATTCTTCAAAGAATTTAACACAGAGGCCACGGAGGACACAGAGAACACGGAGAAGAGAAGATCAGCGGAAGAGGTCTTCGGCTGGAGGACGGATGATGCGGGTGGCAGGCTCAGAGCGTGGGTTGTAACGATATCCGCGAATGAGCACGACCGGCGAGCCTTTGGACTTTTCCATGAGGAGACCGGCGGCGGCGGCGAGTTCATCGGCAATGGCGAGGATCGTTGCCGTGAGCGGCTTTCCGAGGCGATCCCGCGTGCCGCGGAGATCGAGGAGTACGGGAACACCCGCCGCGCCAATGGCCACATTCGTCAGACCCAGACGCCAGGGACGGCCGAAGGTGTCACTGATGATGACGGCGACGCGTTTGCCAGTGCGCTTACGAAGAGCAGTAGCGAATTGTTTTGCGGAACGGTCCGGATGGCGTGGGAGCAGAGTTACAACATCGTTGCCGGGGACATTGGAGTGGTCTACGCCGGCATTGGCGCAGACGAAGCCATGATGGGTTTCCGTGATGAGCACATGGTCGCTGCGGACGATGCGGCGCGACTCATTCAAGACCACTTGAATGGCACGGGGATCTTTCTTCAGCCGTGCGGCGAGGGAACGGGCTTGCGGGGATGCTTTTACCGTCTTTAGCCGAACAATAGCACCTTCCGCTTTGGACACGATTTTTTGCGCGATGACGAGGATGTCACCGCTTTCAAAGCGGATCGCAGCTGTGCGCACGGCGTCGATCACACATTTGACAAGATCGCGGCCAGCGTGAATTTCGGGAATTCCTGGGAGGGAAATGAGCCGTACCTCCGGAGTTGCACGCGAGTTGGCAACAGTGGAGGAACGGGGGTTGGATCGCTTCGCCATGAGCGCAGAAGTGGAATCTTACGCGACACGGCGAATCCTTTCACCTGCGGAAATGCACGCCATCAAAAAATCGGGCGGGCGCCTGATATTCAGCAAGCGCCCGCCCGGGATGGTGTTCGTGGAACCGTAGGCTAGTCGTTACGCGTAGGCTTGTCTTCCTTGTCCTTGGGCGGCTTGCTTTCCGGCTTTCCCCTCTGGCGTTCCTGCTGCTGTTGTTGCTGCTGATTTTGCTGCAGCCTCTGCTGTTCCTGCTGGTGTTTCTGCTCAAGCTGCTGGAGCTGCTGCTGTTGCCTCTGGTCGACTTGCTGCCTTCTAGGCTCGTCCGGGTTTCTTTGCTGAACCTTTTGTTGCTCCTGGATCTGTTTCTGCTCGACACGCTGGCGCTCCTGGTCCTGCCTCTGGCGGAGCTGGACTTCCTCCTGCCGCTGCTTCTGCTCAAGCTGCGGGCTAACAGGCGGCTCAGGGTGGGAGTTGCTCGGCCGCGAACTAGCCGGACGGTCGCGATAAGACCTGTCTTGACCACTGTTTGGGGACGGGTTCCCGGGCTGATTGGCCTGGGGCGGCTGGCCGCCGCCGTAGGAGACAGGCGGCCGGTTCGAATTGTCCTGCACATTGCGCGGCGGTTGGCCGGGGTTATCGGGACCCGTGGGCTTGTTCGGATAATTTCGCCAATCGGGCTGCGGTTGTCCCGCATTGCCAGGAGCGTACGGCCGTTTCGAATTATCCTCCACGTTGCGCGTCGGTTGGCCGACGTTGTTGTTGGGAGCACCCGCCCTGTTGGAATCATTCTGATCATTCCTCGGTTGCTGCCCTTGGCGATTTCCCTCGTTGTACTGCCGCTGGCCGGCCCTGTCATTGCCCTGGCCGTTTGGCGGCGTCCCGGCCGTGACGGGCGTCGCCATTCTAATGTTTGAGCGAGGCTGTTCATCGTTGCCGCCCCGCGGTTGGCGCATCTGCGAGATGGCTGGCGGCCTGCCGCCATTGGCTTGAATCTCCTGCTGTTGTCTTACGAACGAGACGGGAGCGGGAGGAGGCGGCGTCTTGGCCACAACGGCGCGTTCCTGAAGCCGCGCCGGAGGCCTTGCCGTGGCTGCGCCACCGGAACCAAGTACGCTTCTCTGCTCCGGCGCAACAGCTGGGGTAGTGACATTGACCTGCGCAGTTTCCACGTCCCGCCGATCAATCCTCATCATGTTCGGTCCGACGGGCCGGGCCGACCTAAAATTCTCCTGGGACGTAGCCGTTACGCCGTTAGGCGCGGCCTGGTTCACATATCGAATGTTGGTGATGTTTTTGTTGACGACTACATTGTTGTAGTAGTTGTTCACAACCGTATTGTTCACAGTCGTGTTGGAGACGTTCACGTTGGTGACGTAGGTGCGGCTTACGTGATAGGAAGGCACGTAGACTTCACGCGGCCCAAGCGGGAACCAGGCTACGCCGGCGCCGCCGCCTCCGCCGATTCCAATGCCAATGCTGAAGCGCGGTCCGCCAACCCAGGCGACAAGGGCGGGCGCGTAGACGGGGCGCACATAGGCGATACCTACGACACGAGGAGCGCAGGGTACCCAACCCCAAGCGCCACCGACCGCCACCCAGCGACCGTAATGGAATGGCGCAAAGCCCCAAGGAGCATCATCTACCCAAGTCCAGCCCCAGGGGGAAATCCATGCCCAGTGGCCATAGCGGTACGGTGCCCAACCAACAATTGTGGTGTGTGGAAACCAAATCGTGCCGTACTCGGGCACGGAGCGCCAGCCACCGTAGTCGTCCAGGTCTTCATAGCCAACCACGTCGGAAGAGACATAGCGTGAAGATTGGGAACGATCTTCGCGGCGGTCGCGGTCGGAACAGAAGCGATCGAAGTCATCACCATCGTCGCGGAAGCTAACGATGTCAGCGTCAAGCCGGTCAATACCTTCGAACGTGCCGGTCTCCCTCGGATGAAGGGTATACGCGGAGCCGCCACCGGTCACTTCGCCTTGGCCATTGCGCACGGTCACGATAGTGGTATCGCCGGCTTCATTTACGTCGATTTTGTAGTTGCCTTCGCGAAGGATCGAAAAAGCGAGGTTGGGCGTATCGATTTCGAAAGTTTCATCCGGATCAAGGCGCCGCACACGGACGTTGATGACGCCTTCGGTGATGCGAATCTGTGTCGTACGGTCATCCAGGTTCAGAAACGAAAAGCCGGTGTTGCTGGAAAGTCGAATCGCGGCAGAGCCCATGTGCAATTCAGCGCGAGCGCCGTGGTCGGACCACAACTTGTCACCGGTGGTGATCGGACGGTTAACGACGGCGGAAACCCAATCGTCGGTGCCGGCCGGTTCAAAAGAAACATTGCCATGGATATAGCTGAGACGCGCGACGCGGCTCGGCGGGTCATCGTCATCGGCGGCAGCGCGTTGCGGCACGAACAGAGCGACAGCCAACGTAAGGCCCAGCAAACTCACCAAGTTCAGCAGCTTGTTCCTCATATTCGAATCTCTCCTGAACAAAAAGCGGCGTCGACTGGTTTCCGCCGCAGTACCATTCGCACGTATCCGGCAGATATCCCTAATTGCACAGTAGCATTCCAGTGCGGCGGTGCAGCTCCCAGGCCATTTCTGCATGTCGAAACAGGAACTGCCTGGAATGAAATGCCCTATTTCATTTAACACTTTACGGCCGCAAGAGTTGCGTGCGGCACTCTGGCGAATGCATGTGGCCGTGCAAGTTGCCGCAGGAAGGACTAAGACGCGAGACAGAAAGAATCGGTACGAGGATTTCTTACGAACCGAATCTGACAGACGGATGTATCTCGAAATGCCCTGTTCGAAGGGAGAGGAGCCCGCCCGGAAGACTCGAGCGAGCGGGCTCTCTCAACTGAAAAATGAACTTAGTTCCGCGTACGCGAAGGGGAACCGCCGCCACGTGGACTTCCGCCGCCACCAGCAGGGCTGCCGCCGTTACCTCCGCTTCGGTTGCCGCCACCGCCACCGTAGCTTTGGCTCGGTGCGGAATAGGAACGGGACGGCGCCGGATTGCTCCGGGCCGGCGGAGAATACGTTTGGGGCGCAGAGTACGTCCTCGGTTCTGAGTACGACCGCGAGGGCGGTGGACTATACGAGCGAGCCGGGGGTGGACTGTACGAGCGAGCCGGGGGTGGATCATAAGAGCGCGGCTGCGAAGAACCGCGATTATCGCCGTACGCCGGCATATCGCGACTGTTGCGCTGCGGCGGCTCGTAGGAACGTCCGCCATTTGAATAGCTCGGACGATTGCCGTTGTTATTCTGAGGCGGCGCGTTGTGCGGGCCGGCACCATTCACGGCGGAGTCGGAACGGCCAGCCCAGGCGGGGCGATCCTGGCGGGGCATGCGTTCTGATTGCGAGGGCTGGCTCGTGGGACGATTCGATCCGCCGAATCCTGCCGGCGCGCGGCCCCGGTCGGTCGTATCGCGCTGCGCTTCCCAGGTGCGCGGGTTATTCCCGGGACGCTCCGACGGATTGTTGCCTATCGGTGAGTTCGGCATACGCTGCGAGTTTCCCGTCGAAGATGGCGGCCGGTCTTGCGAGAATCCGCGCTGACGCCCATTGTTACCCATCCTCGAATCCAGCATGCGCAGCGAGTTTCCCATCGCGGAAGGCGGCCGGTCTTGCGAGAAATCCCGCTGCCGCGGGGAGATTCCGGTTGCACCGGGAATAGCGCCCGAGCGGCCGTTGTTTCCAGTGGCGTCGTGGCCCTGAGCACCCGGACCGACACGGCGATCGATCATCGCGCCGCCATTTGCCGGACGGTTGACTGACCCGTTTCCTAACGGGTTGCCAACTCGGCCTTGCGTCAATCTGCCGCCGTCCATAGTGCGAACACGCAGATTGGAAGCGCCAGCCGCCGGAGCAGTGCGCGCCAACACGGCGCGATTTTGCACATCTGCGGACGGCCGGGGAGCATGCGACCTGATATTCGATTCACCAAGCGAACTATTCTGCGTGGGCCTCAGACCCACGGAGTTCGTCACCCTCGCGCCCCGCAATGAGGCTTCTGTCACGCGGACCTGGCCGCGATTGACCATCTGTCCACGAACAAAGGTATTGTGATTGGCAACGGTCACAGCATTCACGTTCCGCGCGTTCACGTAATTGATGTTGCGAATGTTGGTGTTGAAGACATTCGTGTTGTGGATGTACGTGTTGTGGACATTGATGACCGAGATGAAATTCCGGCTGCAACCAAACCACGGGAAAAACGGCTCGCCGTAGCCGAGCGGGAACCAGCCGACTCCGAATTCAAAACCACCGCCAAGAAAGCCCACGAAAGCAGGGCCGTAGATCGGAGCACTGTAGATCGGCCCGGGGCACCAGCCCCACCTGCTACCGATGTACGCCCAGCGACCGTAGTGGTAGGGGGCAAAGCCCCAGGGTGAATAGTCCACCCAGGTCCAGCCCCAAGGGCCGACCCAATTCCAGTAGCCATAACTGTAAGGAGCCCAGCCCACCGCAACTTCGCGCGGGTACCAAACCTGGCCATACGCGGGCTCATCGCGCCACGAGCCGTAATCGTCGAGGTCGTCATAGCCGACCATATCGCGAGAAACATAGCGCGCGGAAAGAGAGTTGTCTTCCTTGAGGTCGCGATCCTGTGCCCAGCGGTCTAGCCCATCGGGACCGGGGGCACGATCGATGCTGTAGTCAATGTTATCGTCCGTGCCGTTGAATTCGGCGCGCTCGCCGGAATGAATTTCGTAAGTTTTGCCGCCGGCAGCGACTTCGCCTTCACCGCGAATTACGGTGACCCGGGCTGACTGTCCAGTCTCATCAACGTCCACGCGAAAGGCACCAGCCTGCTTCACAGTGAAGGCCAGGTTGGGCGCGTCAACTTCGTACAAGTCTCCTTCGCGCAGTTCTCTCACGCGGAAATTAATGCTGCCCTCAGCGAGGCGCATCTGAATGATGTTTGCATCCAGGTTCAAAAAGGAGAGCGCGGTCATACTGCCCACATGGATGCCAGCCTGGCCCGCCTGCAATTCAGCGCGCGAATCCTTGTCAACCCAAAGTTTGTCTCCGATGGTTACGGGCCGGTTCTTGGCCGCATTGCCCCATTCGCCCTCTCCGCCGGGCTGCATGGAAACTGTGCCGTCAAGGTAGCTGATGCGTGCAACGCGTGTCGGCGGATCCCGGTCTTGGTCCGCTCGCGCGTTCGGCGAAACGAGGCAAGTAAGACCCGTCATGCACAACAGGAGGGCAGCGTCTCGGGCGATCGCTGTCCAGTCGAAACCATTCCTGCCGATCCATTTTGTTGCGTTCATGACGAATCCCCTGTCCTCGGTCTGGACGCTAGCCGCCTCGCGGCTGACAAGATAGGTTCCAGCCGAACAGGAGCTTTACACTTATAGCTCCTATTGACGTAGAACACCACAGTGGGAAAGAAGTTGCCATCGAGAGCGCTTTTTGATGGACTGGCCAGATCTGCCATCAAATAAACATCTTATTATGAATAACTTAGGAAAAACTACGCACTTCGGGACGAGCGCTCGAAAACTAGCCGCCTTTGGCGTTTTCGCCAATCTGATAACCAACCCCGCGGATGGTTCGAATGAGGGCCGTGTCATAACCAAGATCCACTTTTCGCCGGAGGTAGTTGATATAGACATCCACGACGTTGGTCATGGTGTCCACATCAAACCTCCAGACTTGCTCGAGAATCGCGGCGCGGGAGACCGGCTGCCCCGCCAGAAGAACGCGCGAATGCGAGCGGAAAGCTCGGCGAAAACGAAGGGTTTCGCAACATAGTCGTCGGCGCCTGCATCCAGCCCACGGACGCGCTCTTCTACCCTTGCGGCTGTTACGATGAGCACGGGAAGGTCTGGCTTTTTCGAGCGAATCCCGCGTAGGACTTCCAGGCCCATGGCGCCAGGGAGACCAAGGTCGAGAATGACAAGATCATAGTGTTGATGCAAAGCCAGCTCTTGTGCTTCGATGCCATCGGCGACAATCTGAACGATGAACTGCTCTTTTTGCAGCTCCTGGCAAAGGAAATCCGCGAGCGGCGCGTCATCTTCGGCGACAAGTATTCGGCGCATGGAATTCCACAAACAGCGTAGATTTTTTGAAGGGGTAAGCACAGTTTGGCGAGAGGATGATTGCGTGTCATGGCCATGAGTGAAAGCGATGGCGGAAAGAACATCACCACGGTCATCCCCTGAGATGTGCTTAAATAGGGGAATGCCAACCCACGGAGGATGTCGATGAATCGTCGTTTCGCTTCAATCGCAGTGTGTTTGCTTTGTACAGGGTTGTTCGCGGCCAGTTGCGGGAAATCGGCGGACCAGGCATCCGGCCCGGATGCAAACTCGTCTCCATCGGTAGCAGAGTCGGCGAAAACCGCCGTCAAGAAAGCTCTCGAGCCAAAGCCATTGGTGGTTCCAGCAGATACCGTGTTGACGGTCGTTTTGGATCAAACGATCAGTTCGAAGACCACTCAGCCAGGAGAACGATTTTCGGCGACTGTAGAAGCACCGGTCGAAGTCGACGGCAAGGTAGCCATCCCCAAGGGCGCGCGCGCAGAGGGAATCGTGAAGGAGTCGAAAGCTGCCGGACGCTTTAAGGGTGGCGCCGTGCTGTCCTTAACGCTGACGAACGTCACCGTCGATGGGAAGGACTACGAGATTCAAACTTCGGCGCCGACGATAGCCAGTAAAGGCAAAGGCAAGCGCACGGCAGCCATGGTCGGCGGTGGCGCCGGCGGTGGAGCGCTGATCGGCGGACTGGCCGGCGGCGGGAAGGGCGCCGTCATCGGAGGCTTGATAGGCGCCGCCGCGGGCACCGGTGGCGCGGGATTGACGGGCAATCGAGACATTACGCTCCGCGCGGAGACGGCGCTACATTTCAAACTGCTTCAGCCCGTGGAAATCAAGAAGAAATAGCAACAAGTCTTACGCCGAGGCCCTGCGGGATGTAGATGGATCCCACAGGGTTTTTTTCTGGGGCCCTTGCCATCTATTTGCCATTGGTGCACGGACAAAGGTAGGGCAAAATCCTGCGTTGCGGTTAGCTTCGCTCCTCATCGCAAAAACTAAGCAGCGTAACTTACGATTCCGCCATCCGTAATACAATTGCGCGGCCCAGGCCATGGCCATCTCCCCCACCTTGATACAAGCCGAAGCAGTCTCCCGGGAATACCGGCTGGGCGAGACCGTCATTCGTGCCATCAACGAAGTCTCCCTCACGGTACGACGGGGTGAGTTCCTTGCGTTACTGGGAAGCTCCGGCTCCGGCAAGTCCACGCTGCTGAGTTTGCTGGCGGGCCTGGATCGCCCCACATCCGGAACCATTCGCGTTCAGGACCGCAACCTGTCTGAATTGAATGCGGAAGAACTCGCACGATATCGCCGAGAAACAGTCGGGATGGTGTTTCAATCGTTTAATCTGCTGCCACGCATGACACTGGAAGAAAATGTTGAGTTGCCGTTGCGGCTTGCGGAAGTGGATCGTAATGAGCGCGAGTCCCGTGTGAGTGAGGCGCTCGAACGAGTAGGGCTGGGTCCGCGCAAGCAGCATCGGCCCAGCGAACTCTCCGGCGGCGAGCAACAGCGCGGTGCGCTGGCGCGCGCGCTCGTGAATCGCCCGACGATCTTGTTCGCGGATGAGCCGACAGGAAATCTGGACAGTGTCAACGGTGAGCAAATCCTGCTGCTGATGCGAGAATTTCAAAACTCGCTTGGGATGACCATCATCATGGTGACCCACGAAAGGCCCTTGGCCGAGAAGTTCGCAAACCGCATCGCCGTGCTTTCCGACGGCCGACTAGTCAGCGAGGCGGAGCCGAAATGAAAACGCGCGACCTGACTGCGTTGGCCGTGCGCAACCTGCGTGAGGCGGTGCTCCGCAATTCCCTGACGACGCTGGGCGTTGCCGTTGGGGTGGCTTCCCTGGTGGCGATGCTCTCCCTTGGCGTTGGTTTGCAGACGCTCGCTTCGCAACGACTCACTCGCTCCGGGCTATTTGACGCCGTATTTGTCACCTCGCAGCGCGATTTTCGGGGAACGCGGCGACCGCGGAGCGAAAATCCCACGCCCAAGAAAGAAGCTCGTGTCTTGGATGAAGATACGCGGCAGCAATTGAGGAAGCTCGCGAACGTTACAGAAGTTTATCCGCAGGTGCGATTCATTACCGAAGTGCGCTACGGCGGCAAGGCGCCGACGACTTCCGTTCTGGGGCTGCCCGACTCTTCCAAAGGCACTGGGGCGTTTGAAGGGATGACCGGCTCCTATTTTTCTTCCCCGACGGCGGATGAGGCGATATTGCAAGCGGAGTTCGCTAAGGAATTCGCGGATCAGCCGGCGACGCTCATCGGAAAAGAACTGGTCCTGCGCTACGCGGAGCGTGCCGCGCTCTCGAAAGAGACTGTCGGGAACGGCTCATTTCTGGAAGGCATGATGGGTGCGGCCATGCCGGGTGGAATCTCGATCGTCCCACGGGAGAAGACCTTGCGGATTGTAGGGGTCATCGAGTCGGACCCATCGGCGGGTTTCGGAGGGTTTGGCGGCGCGCGAGTATTTTTGCCTCTCGAGACCGCGGAACACCTGCACGTCGCACAGCCCGATGACTTGCAGACTTTTCTGAGCGGCGACCCAGCCAAACCGTCTTACATGGCGCTGACCGTTCGCGTCCGTTCGCCGAAGGACGTTCCGCAGGTGGAGGCAGCCATCAAGCAGTTGGGGTTTTCGACTTTTTCCCTGTTGGACGCGACCAAGAACCTGCGGCTGGTGTTTACGGTTTTCGACTTGTTTCTCGGATTATTTGGAAGCTTGGCGCTCACGGTGGCGTCGCTCGGGATTATCAACACGCTGGTAATGGCCATCCTCGAGCGGCGACGCGAGATCGGCATTTTAAAAGCGCTGGGTGCAACGGACCGGGACGTTCGCAGCCTTTTCTTCGCCGAAGCCGGCGCGATGGGACTCTTTGGCGGAATCTTCGGAGTGGCGCTGGGGTGGTTGATCGGAAGGGCGCTGACTTGGGGAACGACCATCTACCTGCATCGGCAGGACTTGCCGGGCGTGAAAATTTCTTACGTTCCGTGGTGGCTGGCACTCGGCGCAATCGGATTTGCGATGGTGGTAAGCCTGATCGCGGGGCTCTATCCGGCAGCGCGCGCGGCTCGCCTCAGTCCCGTCGAAGCTCTTCGCTACGAGTAATCGCACGTCTCTTGGCGGGTTTTCCGGCAAGCGATTTAGCAAGCTAGGAGTCTTCCATATAAGATAATGGGAGTACACGGAATTGGAAGGATACGCATGGAAACCGCATACATCTGCGACGCCATTCGAACGCCGATCGGACGGTACGGCGGAACACTTGCGGCCATTCGCGCCGATGATCTGGCGGCGATTCCCATCAGCGCCTTGATGAAGAGAAACGCGAACGTGGATTGGGGCTCCGTCGATGATGTGGTTTACGGGTGCGCCAACCAATCGGGAGAAGACAATCGGAACGTCGCGCGGATGGCGCTCCTGCTGGCGGGTTTGGCCAAGGAGGTTTCCGGTACGACCGTGAATCGGCTTTGCGGCTCGAGTATGGATGCGGTAGCGACCGCGGCGCGAGCGATCCGGAGCGGTGAAGTGGAGTTGGTGATAGCCGGGGGAGTCGAGAGCATGTCGCGCGCTCCTTTCGTGATGGGCAAGGCCGATAGCGCATATTCGCGGGCCACGAAGTTGGAAGACTCGACGATGGGCTGGCGATTCATCAATCCGCTGATGAAAGCAAAGTATGGCGTGGATACCATGCCGGAGACGGGCGAAATCGTAGCCGAGGAGTTTCATATTACGCGCAAGGACCAGGATGCCTTCGCGCTGCGGAGCCAGCAGCGCGCAGCGGAAGCCCTTCGCGCTGGGAGGCTGAAGCAGGAAATCGTTCCCGTGCCCATTCCGCAAAAAAAAGGAGACACGCTGCTTTTCTCCGAAGATGAGCATCCCCGACCGGACACCACCATGGAAGCGCTATCGAAGTTGAAACCGGTCGTCAAACCTGACGGGACGATCACCGCGGGAAACGCCTCCGGGATCAACGACGGGGCGTGTGCGATGGTGCTGGCTTCCGAGAGTGCCGCGAAACGCCATGGGCTGACGCCGAAGGCGCGAGTTGTTGCAGCGGCGGCGGCGGGCGTGGCGCCGCGGATCATGGGAATAGGCCCGGTGCCGGCCACGCGCAAAGTCCTGGCGAAGTCCGGGTTGCTGCTCGGGCAGATGAATGTGATCGAATTGAACGAAGCTTTCGCTTCGCAAGCGCTGGCGGTGCTGCGAGAACTCGGAATTCCGGAGGACGCCACGCATGTCAACCCCAATGGAGGCGCAATCGCGCTGGGACATCCCCTGGGCGCGAGCGGCGCACGCTTGGTGACGACGGCGCTCTATCAGTTGCAGAGAACCAATGGCAAGTATGCGCTCTGCACCATGTGCATCGGTGTGGGGCAAGGGATAGCGCTGATTTTGGAGCGCGTATAAGAAGTTTGGCAGTGTGAAAGTTCCACGTTTGCCAGAATCGTCCTGCATGGGGCGTAGCCGATGTCCTTCGTTGAAACCGGCGGTGCAAGAATCCATTACGCCATCGAAGGCGCGGATGGCGCGCCCGCGCTGGCGTTTTCCAATTCGCTCGGCACGAATTATTCCATGTGGGATCCGCAAGTACGGGAATTGCGGAAAACATTCCGGCTTCTGCGCTACGACACGCGCGGGCACGGACAATCCGCGGTTCTGCCGGGACCGTATACGATCGAGCAATTGGGAAACGATTTCCTCGGGCTGCTGGATGAGTTGCATCTCGGCCCGGTGCATTTCTGCGGGCTCTCGATGGGTGGGATGATTGGCATGTGGCTTGGAATCCATGCGCCGAGCCGGCTGCACAAACTGGTGCTCTGCAACACCGGAGCGAAGATTGGAACTGAAGAGAGTTGGAGGTCGCGCATCGAAGCCGTGCGAAATGGCGGCATGAAGTCGATTGCAGCGGGAGTGATGGAACGCTGGTTCACGCCGACGTTCCGCGCGAAGACGCCCGCGACGGTCGCGCAAATCCAGAAGATGTTGGAAGAAACCAATCCGGACGGTTATGCCGCGTGCTGCGCGGCGGTTCGTGATTACGATTGCCGCGAACAGCTAGAGAGAATCGGGGCTCAAACTTTGATCATTACCGGAGCTCACGATCCAGCCACGCCACCAGCAGACGGCCAATTCCTTGCAGCGCACATTCGTGTCGCCAAGCATGCGGAGCTCGATGCCGCACATCTTTCCAATATGGAAGACGGAGCTCGATTTACGAGGGAGCTCGCGGCTTTTTTGAACTCCTAGCAGAGTGTGTTGGGCCGGTTAGATGCTGCTATGCGCCAACTGTGGCCGCTCGATGAGAAAAGTGCGGGTCAACAACGAACCGTCGGTGAGCAAAGCCGTCGCAGGAAAATGCGCACGCTGGAGCCGCGCGGCGGGTCCCAGGTTGCGCACTTCCCAATTCTCGCCTACCTCACATTCGAACACCACACCGCCGTGATTGCCAAGGATGACCAGTCGAAACGGAGGGGAGGACTCACAGGTTCCCGTGGATCGGAGGAAATCCAACATCTCGGAAGCGAGTCTGCCGGCTATGTGTTGATAGCTCAGGGAGAGCGCCGCCCGCGGCCGCTGATTCTTGAGCTCCCCGCCGCGTAGTTTGCTGATATCTCTCATCGCAGAACCTTTCCTTCAGGCAACAAGTTCCACCTGGGAGAGGACTCGACCCTTGCTCCAAGCAACCCGCCCCCGGAAGTGGCGACGTGCACCAGCGCCGTTCTGAGTTATATGGCCGGATTTGCGCTAGCTATATAGCACCGTAAAATCGCCGTCAAGCGTAAAATGAGACTTTTCAACAGTACTGTTGAAAGCACCCTATAGCACTGCTATCCTGCAGCTCTATAACGCCCGTGGTGACAAGGGGAACGCCAGGCATTTTCCAATCTGGAAGAAAGAATAGAATGGAATATCGTTCTTGTTATGAAATCTGACGCCGCACGGATGTCCACGAAGAAGATGCGCTCCGATTCCCCGGAGAGCACACCGACCAAAAACCGCAACGGCGTGCCGGCCTATCAGCGGATCCAGAGCGTAATCCGCAGGCGTATTGATTCCGGCCAGCTGCAACCGGGCGACGCCGTCGCATCCGAACGCGACCTGGCGAAGATTCACCAAGTCAGCCTGATGACCGCTCGCCACGCACTCGCCTCGCTCGAACACGACGGTGTCGTGGAGCGACGCCGCGGCATCGGAACGTTCGTGGCGGCTCCAAAAATCCATTTCAACAAGCTCATGAGCTACACGGAGCAAATGGCCAGCCGCAGCCTGACCGCCGCTTCAAAGATTCTGTTTGCGAAAATCGTGGACGACGAACCTGAGGTTGCTGCGCGGCTCTCCCTCCCGCCGACGAGCGGCGTGATCAAGCTGGAACGATTGCGGCACGCTGCGGGCGAGCCATTCGCACTGGAAACATGCCACCTCAGCGCCGCTGAATTTCCCGGACTCCTAGATGCCCCCTTCGGACGCGAATCATTGTTTGGGATTCTTGAGCGCAATTATAAAGTAGTGCTTGGCTATGCGGATGAAGAGGTAGACGCCACGGCCGCGGACCCCCGGATTGCCGAGCTCCTGGGCGTGCCGCGCCGCGATCCGCTGCTGCGTATTCGCCAGCTGATCTATTCGACGAAGGGAAAAGCGATCATGTACGTATTGGGATTTTACCGCTCGGACCGGCACAATCTCGTCATCCGCCGGTTCCGGTAGAATCGATGATTCGCGGTTTCCGCCGTACCCCTGTTTCAGCTAGCAAGATAGCCAGATACAAAGAGGGCGCAGCATGCTGGTACTTCTGAAGCGCGACAGTGAAGAAATCAGCCGGCAAGCGGCGCAACTGGTCGCCGGCGCGGTGCGCAAGAAACCGGGAGTGGTGCTCGGACTGGCCACGGGTGGCACCATGGTGGGCGTCTATAAGCATCTCGTACAGCTTCACAAGGAAGAATCTCTTGATTTTTCTCGCGTCGTGACCTTCAACCTGGATGAGTACCTGGGCCTTCCCGCAACGCATTCACAGAGCTTTCATCATTTCATGCAAGAGCATTTCTTTTCGCGCGTCAATGTCCATCCCCGGAATATTCATATTCCGGACGGAACCATCCAGGGCAATTACGATCAATATTGTGCTTCCTATGAAGAGGACATCCGCAAGGCCGGGGGTATCGATCTCCAAGTTCTTGGGATCGGCCGCAATGGGCACATTGGCTTCAACGAGCCGACTTCCAGCCTGGCCTCTCGCACGCGGCTGAAAGTGCTCAGCGAGGAAACGATGGACGACAATGCAAAATCTTTTGCGCCGGGCGAGCCCCCGCGTTGCGCGATCACCATGGGCATCGGCACGATTCTTGAAGCGCGGAAAATTATTCTGCTGGCGACGGGTGCGGCTAAAGCGGCCGCGGTGGCAAAATCCATTGAGGGGCCCATCGCCTCCGCGGTTTCCGCTTCTGCCCTGCAATTGCATCCTGAAGTTACCTTCATCGTCGACGAGCAAGCAGCTTCCCAGCTCACGCAACGGGAATATTACCGGCGAGTTTTGGAGATGACAGCGCTTCTTACTCCGGACCGGCTGTCCTAGAACAATGAATCCCGCGACCCTTTTCCCCATGTTCCTGAAGCTGGGGGGCCGGCCGTGCCTGGTCGTCGGCGCGGGAACCGTTGCCGAGTCAAAGATAGCAAGCCTCATCGAGGCAGACGCGCAGGTGCTCGTGGTGGCTCCCGATGCGACTCCGGGAGTGCGTTCGTGGACTCAAGCAAAGCGGCTTGAATGGCGGCAGCGCGATTTTCAACCCGGCGACCTCGACGGCATGTTTATCGTTGTGGCCGCGACATCCTCGACCGAACTTCACAAACAGATCTTCCAGGAAGCCACGCGGCGAGGAGTCCTGTGCAATATCGTGGACGTTCCGGAGCTCTGCGATTTTTACTATCCGGCGGTGGTGCAACGCGGAGCGCTGCAAATTGCCGTATCTACTTCTGGACAAAGTCCGGCGCTCGCGCAACGCTTGAGAATCGAACTTGAGGAACAGTTTGGTGCGGAATACGAAGCGTGGCTTGAGTACCTGGGCGAGGCGCGAGACAAGCTGCAGTCCCAAAAACTCGATCCTGAGGACCGCAAACGCCTGCTCCATAAACTGGCGAGTAAAGAGGCATTTGAAGCGTTTCGCCGGGGGCACAAGCCAACAATTTCGCCTGACTGAATTCGGCAATCCCGCGGGACACCGTCTGCCTGACAGCTCCCAGTATCAATAATTTCGATTCAGAACATGCAATCTTCCGCACGCAACACTTCCCGCGATGGTGCTAGCCTGCTGCTGAGAACTGCGGCGAGCGGAGCTATCCCCGGCTCTTGAAGGTCACATGGCCCCCTCGACTTGCCGGAAGTGAGGTTGCGCAAATGCATATACCAATCATGAGAGGCAAGGTTTACTTGATGGGCGCAGGTCCCGGTGACCCCGGGCTGCTGCCCGCGGAAGCAGTGAGCCTGCTTCGCGCTGCCGAGGTCGTGCTGCATGATGAAGCGGTTTCACCCGAAGTGCTCGAACTCGTATCCGCCTCCGCTCAAGTGCGCAACGTCGACAGACTGATCGAAAGTGAAGCTGCTTCGCGCGACAAAATCCTGTCTTTGCTGATCTCCGCCGCTCACGATGGACGACAAGTGGTGCGCTTGAAGAGCGAAGACGCGTTATCACCGGAGCGCGTCGCGGAGGAACTCGAAGCCCTCATTCAAGCCAACGTGGACTGCGAGTTGATTTCGGGAGTCAGGCCAGCGATGGCTACTGCTGCGGGAAAAAACTCAGCTCGCTGAAGCAGCCCGCTTCAGCCGGAGGCGCTTTCCTCCGGCTTGCGGCGAATAAACTCTGCGGCTCGCTCCGCCGCTTCCTTTACAAGAAAACCCATTTTGGGATGCGACGGCTCAAGGTCCACGCGGATCCTTTGGCGCGACAGCTCCTCTGAGGTTGTTGGCCCGATGGATGCGACCATCGCGCGCTCCAAGCCTGCGCGCATTTCCTTTTCTAGATTCATCGCCGCGGCGACCTGAAAGAGATGCACCGCCTGAACGCTGGTGGTGAAGATGACGACGTCTATCTTCCCTTCCGCGAGAGACTGGATGGCCGCCCGAAGAGGCGCCAGATCATTGGGCAGCGCCCATTGGTAGACCGGCACTCGCGTGACCTGCGCACCGCGCTTTTCCAGCCCATCCAATAACTCGGGATTGCAAACTCCGTATTCCTGGACGGCGACTCGAGCGCCGTTCAGACGAATTCCCGCCGCTGACTGGCCTGCGTCGTCGAGCGCCCCGAGAAGTTCGCGCCAGGTATTTGGTTCGGGAACAACGAGAGCGGGAGTAATGCCGATCTCGCGAAGGGCCGCAATGGGCTTTGGTCCGCGGGCCACAATTTTTATCTGTTGGAGCGCCGCAACGTACTCATCGCGCTTGTAGGTGGTCTCTACAACTCCGAGAAGAGTGCGGGCGCCCACGCCAGTCAAAAAAATGACTATATCGAATTCGCCCACGAAGAGCCTCGCGGCAAACGCGAGCGCTTCGCTGTTGGATTCCAGCGGCAATTCCCGCATCGCCGGTGCGACGATAGGAAGACCGCCGTAGCTAGAAATCAATTTAGAAAGCTCCGGAGCTCGCCGGCTTTCCAATGCCAAAACTCGCAAGCCGGCAAATCCGCTCGTGACTTTGGGTTCTTGACCAGAAACGGTCATGCTGCAAACAGCTTTCTCTGTAGGTGACTGCGAAACGGCGATCTATCGAAATACATAGTGAGAATGGCGCGCCCGGGGGGACTCGAACTCCCGACCTTCTGGTTCGTAGCCAGACGCTCTATCCAACTGAGCTACGGGCGCGCAGTAAAGAAATATTATCACAGCCCTGCGCTGCGCATCCAGCCGCGGCCACAGAGGTCAAATTCAACGATTGCCAAGAGAGAAGTCGCGATGCGTGGGCCGGCTCGCATGGAACAGCCCCATTTAGGCGACGTTTTCTCCACCGGCTGGTTCCACTCTTCGGACAAAACTCTTGTTGTGAGCCTCCGAACCAATCAAAAGCAGCAACGCGAGCGTTAGTATCGTCACAACTTCAAACCCAGCAATCGCCCGTTGATAACCGAACCGGTGACTGAGAGCAAATTCGATAGTGTTCGTCGGCGATGCTAGGAGAATCCCCAACTGATACGACAGCCCCGGCATCAACCCGCGCGCCGCGTCGGCCGAAAGCTCATTCAAGTGCACCGGGATCACCCCCCAGGCTCCCTGCACACCCGCCTGCATCAAGAACGCAGCCACGATGATTACCGCCAGCCCCTCGCCGAACGCCCACAGCGGAATCAGCAAAAGTGACAGGCCCAATGCCGCGATCATTCCCTTTCGCCGTCCCGCCACTTGCGAGAGATGGCCAAAAACGATCGCCCCCACGACAGCCCCGACATTCGCGATGATCAAAATGTTAGCCCGCATCGCATCTGAGATCTTGTGTACCTCCTTGAGGAAATCAGGATAAAGATCCTGCGTTCCGTGCGAGAGGAACATCATGAAGAACATGAGCACCACGAGATAAGCGAAGCGCTTCCACTCGCGCGCTACGACGCGTAAAACCTGGGCGGTGCTTGCCGCTCGATGCTGCTTCCATGCCTCCGATTCCGGCACCTTCGTCCGGATATACAGCGCGAGAAAAGCGGGTAGCGCGCCAATCCAGAACATCGGGCGCCATCCCCAGGCGGGCAACAGGAATCTGGCAGCGACCGAAGCCAGCAGAAAACCGATGGAATAACCGCTCTGCAGAATTCCACTGAGAATTCCCCGCCAGCGCATGGGCGCTGCTTCCATCGCCAGTGAAGCTCCAACGCCCCATTCTCCTCCCATCCCAATTCCAAATAGCGCGCGAAGAATTAGAAACACCTTGAAGCTCGGCGCAAATCCGCACAGCAGCTCGACGATCGAAAAATAGATGACGTTGGCCATCAGCGGGATGCGGCGCCCAAAGCGATCCGCCAAAAGACCGAACAGCAACGCGCCCAGGGGACGCATGGCAAGAGTCACCATTGTGGTTAGAACAATATCTTTTTTGGTAACGCCGAATTGCTTCGCGAGCGTATCGAAGAGAAAAACAACAATAAAGAAATCGAACGCGTCGAGCGTCCATCCGAGAAATCCGGCCAGGACCGCGTGAACTTGTCCCTTGCTGCCGCGTTGGGGAAGGGCTGCTGGCTCAGTTCCCACGTTAGTCCGTGCGCCACTCGTTCGGCTTGGGCATGGAGCGAGAGATAGCCAGCGCCGAGACCACCGCTACCGCGCCAAACATCCCGGCTGAGGAATAGCGCCCGAAGCACAATGCTCCGATCGAAGCCAGCATGGTGTAGACCATCACGCAGCCCAGCAGCCAGCTAATTAAATTGCGTCCGAGATCCCGCGTGACCGTTTCGTCACCGGCGATTTTGGCCACCGGCTTCCAACCGGTAATCTGCGGCCGGACTTTTTTGTAAAACCTCACCAGCGTGTCGCCATGCTCCGGCGCGGTCATCAAGGTCACCGCGAGCCAAACAAGCGTGGTCACGCCCGTGGTACACAGGGTGGTTTTCGCAAAAATGACCGGATCCGAACCGCTGAAAGGCTGCTTCCTTCCGGCGAGCGCCATCCACAGCGAACTTGAATGCAGCGCCAGAGTCGTCACCAGCGCCGCCATCATCGCGGAGATTTCGCTCCACGCGTTCACGCGCCACCAATACCAGCGCAGCAAATACACGCCGCCCGTACCTGCCCCCAACTCCAGCACGATCTTCCATCCTTCAGAAACCGAGGTGAGATTCCACGCCACCACGGCTGCTGCCACACACAAAAACGCCGTTGCCAGCCGCGATGCGTTCACATAGTGCGCTTCGCTTCCATCTTTCTTCAGGAAGCGCCGATAGAAATCCTCCACCAGATACGAACTGCCCCAATTGAGCTGCGTGGCAATCGTGGACATGAACGCAGCCATGAATCCAGCAAGAAGTATTCCGAGAATCGCGTGAGGCGTGTTGCGTGTCGCGACCAGCATGTATCCGCGCTCGGGTTGCGCCAATCCGGGGTAGAGCACCACTGCGGCCAACGCCGTCAAAATCCACGGCCACGGCCGCAACGCATAATGAGCCAGGTTGAACCACAGCACCGACAGCAATCCGTTTCTCTCATCTTTCGCGCTGAAAATCCGTTGGGCGATGTAGCCTCCACCTCCAGGTTCCGCTCCCGGATACCAGAACGCCCACCATTGCACCGCCAGATGCACCACAAAGGTGATCACGGGCAAGGTCCACAGCGCTTCTCCGGTCCAGCCGCGGGAAAAATCGGGCAGCATTGCGGTGATGTCGCTCGCCCCAGGCCCGCTCGCCGCGCGTTTCGCCGCGAGCGTGGCCAGCATTTGCTGCATTCCGCCCGCCGCGTGCACGCCGTACCAGGCAACGCCAATGACGATCGTCATCTTCAGTATGAATTGAAACAGATCCGTCCACAGCACGCCCCACAGTCCTCCGAGTGAAACGTAGATCCCCGTGAACGGCATCAGAAAGAAAACACAAATCGCCAGCGCTTTGGCGTCGCTCACTCCCAGCGATGTGCTGATGATGTTCACCATGGCCTTCGTCACCCAGCCGAGGATGAGGCAGTTCATCAGCAGTCCGAGATAGACGGCGCGGAAGCCGCGGAGGAATGCCGCCGGTTTGCCCGAGTAACGGAATTCCGCAAACTGCACATCCGTGATCAAGCCCGAGCGTCGCCACATTCTGGCGAACAAGAAGACGGTCATCATCCCCGAAGGAAGGAAACTCCACCACAGCCAATTCCCCGCCACCCCCTGCGTGTAAACCAATCCGGTCACCGCGAGCGGCGTGTCCGCAGCAAAAGTCGTCGCCACCATCGACGTTCCCGCCAGCCACCACGAAACGTTGCGGCCCGATACGAAATAATCTTCCGTGCTTTTCGCCGACCGGCCGCGGAAATAAAGTCCGAGAAAAAGGGTGATGAGCAGATAACCGACAATGGCAACCCAATCCACAACAGAGAGTGTCAAAGTGGTTCCTTTCCCGTCCAAAAGGAAGTGCGCAGTACTATATAGCACGTCGCCAATTTTGCCTGCATGGTCTTTATCCTGCTCCGGCAGAACTTCCGAACCACCCCGCCAGAAAAGCAAATGGCTCATTTCCCTACCGGCGCTCGCGCTGCCCGTCCCGGGAATGCGCCGTCAACGAGTTTCCCATCCTTCACGACGGCAACACCGTTCACAAATACGAACTGAATCCCATCTGAAGGCCGCAACGGCTCCTCAAACGTGGCCTTGTCAAGGATGCGATTTGGATCGAACACCGTGATGTCCGCATCTGCCCCCGTGCGAACACGGCCTTTGCCCCGGAAGATGGGGGCGCGCTTCTCCAGACGCTGCGCCGGCATCAGCGTCATTTTCTTCAGCGCGGTCATCAGGTCGAGCGCCTTTTCTTCCCGCACATAATGTCCCAGCACGCGAGAATAAGTCCCTTGCCCACGCGGATGAACCTTGGCTCCCGTGATAGGCATGCCATCGCTGGCAATCATGACTATTGGATTCGCTACCGCAGTGCGCGCCGCTTCCTCCGGGATGGAATGGATAACTACGATCCCGCCTTTCTCGCGGTATTTCTCAAATGTTTCCGCGGTCAAACGCTCGCCCGTGTCCGCCCACTGCAAGTCGTGGAAGCTGATTTCCAGCTTCTCCTGCCAGCCGGGATCGAAAACCGCCGATTGAAGGTACGTGCTACCCGCCGTGTAGGGATAGCATTCGGTGGTCACATCGAGGCCGCGTTTCTGCGCTCCTTCGACCATGGCGATCAGTTGCGGCGTGTATTTCAGCCCCATACTGGTGATGTGCACTACGTGCAGCGGTGCGCCGGTCACGGCCGCGGCTGCAATCACTTCTTCCACAGCGCTCAAGCCAGTTTCCGGCTCTTTCCCGCCGGCAAAGCGAAGGTGCACATGCACGGAGCCACCATATTTCGCCGCCACGCGAAACGCTTCCACAATTTCCCAGTGTGAAGCTCCCGGTGTGTAGTTAATGCCCATGCCTTCGGCAAGCGCCCCGCTGCGGAATCCCTGCTCCATCGCTTCTTTCATTTGAACAAGTTCTTCCGGAGTCGCTTGGCGATGCGCCGCCGCATCTTGGGCAGCCATGTCTGCGGGGCTCAGCTTGCCCCCCAGCCCGCTATCCGGACTTATCTTTGTGAGAATCTTCGTGCGCACCGGGATATGTCCGATGCTCACTCCGTAGTTGATCAGAGACTTCCCTTCCCTTGCCGCATACCAACTATCCACATCGGCAGTGCCGGCTTCCAGTTCCAGGGATGTCGTCACACCATCGCGCGCCTGAAACTGATAATTGCGCGGCTCCTGGCCGTGTTCGTGCAAATCGATAAATCCGGGCGCGACCACGAGGCCCTTCGCATCAATCGTCTGCTTGCCCTTCAACGCCTCAGTCGAAATCGCTCGAATTTGGCCTGCGCTGATTCCAACGTTCCTCGCCGCGTCGAGTCCCGACTCCGGGTCCATCACCCTTCCATTGGCGATGACGATGTCGTAGGTCGCGTCTTCCGGCGCACCGTTTTTCTTCGCGCTCACGCCAAAATACACGCCGAGCAGCGCGGCCGCCGCGACCGCGATTCGGATCCCCAATTTGACTCCCTGAGCGGCCATGAGCCCTCCCGATCACCTCTTTGGGCGCCAAGTCTGTTCGGACCAGCTCCTTCTGTCAAAGGATTTTTGAACCGGGCTAGTCAGCTCTGGACCTGCTGACGAATTGTTCCGCGCAAAAGAAGAACCCCGGATCGCTGGGGGGAGCGACCCGGGGTGGGGGTTACAGCTGAGGGGGGCCGGAGGAAACTCGCTTGTATTTAATTCACGTTTTGTACAGCCAGCAGACAAATTTGCCGCAGCTCTTCGTACGTGAAGTACGTCTCTTCCTGTTCGCCTGCGATTTCTCTGTGCCCGAATCCCGACTCGGTCGAGATGCGGCTCAATTCCATTTCCGAAATGCCGAGCAAGACTGCGGCGCGCCGCCGTGTTACGTACTTGAGTTCTTGCGTTTTCATGGTCGTTTCCCTCATGGCAGGAAGTAGAACCATTGCGTCTTCTTCAACGGCCAGGATCATGGTTTTATAGATGTCCACATCCCATCCGTCACCGATACGCATCCGAACCGTTTCGCCGCCCACTTTCAGCAGCCTTCCTCGTAGCGGCACCTTGATATCTCCAAGTGCCACCTGCAGGACCACCGGGTGCCCGATCCACGCCTTGAATGCCTTGTCCACTCTTGGCCCCCTCGATAGTGCGGCCTGACAAGAACGAGAATCGCGCGCTTGGATGCGGCTCACAATGGTACAGAGAGGGTAGGAAACTAGTAGGAAAGTACTGTTTGGCTTTTCTTCACCCCATTTCCTTCTGCTTTCCTAGGGGTACATTGGTACTGTTTTTTCAGTCTGCGCGGCCCATTGGTGGAAAAAGGGGGGCCTGTCATCCTTCCTTCATGACGCGCCACCAAGATTCTGAGCGCAAAACGCTGAAGGAAAGTCCAGCAGCCTCGCCTGTTCGGCCAGGCGTGGGCCTAGCCCTCGGCGGAGGCTTTGCGCGCGGGTTCGCGCATCTCGGGGTTTTGCAAGTGCTCGAACAGAACCAAATCCCGATCTCCCACATCGCGGGAACCAGCGTGGGCAGTATTCTCGGCGCCGCCTACGCGAGCGGCGCGTCTCTCGAGCGCATCACGGCAACATGCCGCACGCTCCGATTTCGCGACATCGCTCGTTGGCGCGTTTCTCGCCTCGGCCTCGCCAGTAACCAACGCCTTGGTAGTCTGATCGAGCGCGTCCTCGAATCACGCCAGTTTGAGGACCTTCGCATTCCTCTGGCTGTCGTCGCCACGGACCTTACTTCGGGTGAGCCTGTCGTTTTTACGCAAGGAAATCTCGTCGATGCCATCCGCGCGAGCTGCGCGTTTCCGGGCTTGTTCGAACCGGTCGAAATCGGCACGCGCTGCCTTGCTGACGGCGGTTTGGTCGCCCCTGTTCCGACGCGCGCGGCCCGAGAACTTGGTGCCACTACGGTCATCGGCATTTCCGTCGGCATGCAAGACGGCCATCGCGGCGCGCCAACGAACATATTTCAAGTGGTTAGCCGCGCCGTCAGCGCCGCGCAAAAGCATCAACTCGAAGTTTGGGAACGCCACGCCGACCTCGTGCTTCGCCCCGATGTGCAATCCCTGGCTTGGGACGATTTCGATCGCGCCGAAGAGGCCATCGAAGCCGGGGCTGCCACAGCGCGCCGGGCACTCCCGCGCATCCAGAAACTTTTGGGACAGAAGGGCGCCTCGTCGCAGGAGCGCGAAGCTCGTCTCGAGGCCGAAGATCAAGGCTATCTTTGGCTTGCGGAGGCCATTCGATGATACGTCTCAGCGCATGTCTCGCAGTATTCACCATGCTGCTTCTCCTCTGGCATGAATGTGGAGAGGATGTTGGCGTTTTCTGCTACCGTATAGGAGCAGGCGCTTTCGCGAACGTGCGCTCACGCTCGCTTGTTCCTGTGACCGTAAGAAATTCGGTGCATCTTTCTGCCACGAGGAATTACGCCGAGTGCTCGACGCCATCCTTCACTTCTTCCACTCGCTCTATAGTTCCGAAGGACTTAAGGAGTTAATCCGCTCCGGCGGCGCTCCCCTGATCTGCACGATCGTCTTCATTGAAACTGGTTTTTTCGTCGGCTTCTTTCTTCCCGGTGATTCCCTGCTAGTCACCGCCGGGATTTTTTCCGCCGCGGGTGTGATTCCCCTCAAGTGGCTCTTGCTTCCGGTTATGCTTTGCGCGATTGTCGGCGATCAGATCGGCTATTGGATCGGCCGCTCGGCAGGCGCAGCTCTCTATCGCCGCGAGGACTCGCTCTTTTTCCGCCGCAGCCACCTTCAGCGCGCTCACGATTTCTACGAAGAATATGGCGGCCGTGCCGTGATCCTTGCGCGTTTCATACCCATCGTTCGAACGTTTTGTCCCCCGGTGGCCGGCGCCGCGAGAATGCCGTATGGCCGTTACCTCCTCTTTGACATTTTTGGAGGCATCTTCTGGGTCGGAGCAATGATTCTCGGCGGCTACGCCCTTGGAAGCTCGGTTCCCAACATCGGACAACGCATTCATTACGTCATTGCCGTCGTCATCGTCCTTTCCGTTCTGCCCGCGGTCATCAGCATCCTCCGTTCGAGGCGCACCGCCCCGGCCTCTGGCGCCAAGGACCTTTAGCCCGTGTCATCTGCGAAGTTCCGCGCCATCATTTTTGACATCGGTCGTGTGCTCATCCGCGTGGATGTTCACCGCGCCATGACCGGGCTCGCCTCGGACCTCCCGCTCACTCCTCAGGAGGTCCGGTCCGCCATCGAAAACGATCCCCGCTGGTCGGACTGGCAGGAGGGCCGGATATCTCCTCCCGACTGGCACCTCCATCTTAGCAAGCGTCTCGGCGGCTCCCTCACGTTCGAACAATTCAAACAAGTTTGGAACCGCGCCCTGGTCCCTGAACCGATCCAACCGGAGCCATTTCTAGAAAAACTCTCCAAAAGCTACCGCCTCGCCTTGCTCTCCAATACCGACCCCATTCACATGTCCGACGCCGAAGCGCGTTTCCCGTTCTTCCGCTTCTTTCCGATTCGCATCTATTCCTTCCGCGCCGGCGCCAGTAAACCCAACCCGCTCATTTACCGGGAAGCCCTCCGCGCCTGCAAAGTTCGCGCCGAGGAGGCCATCTACATTGATGACGTCCCGGCTTATGCCGATGCCGCTCAACACCTTGGCATGACTGGACTCGTCTTCCGCTCCCACCACGAGCTCCAGGCCAACCTCCGCGACCTTGGCGTTATAGTGGACTGAAGCTCTGCCAAGCAAAAAATCCGCTGTTCGCTCTCTGTTCGCGTAAACTTTGCTAGGACTAGTACCGCCTCCTGTTTTTCATCCACTCACAACCACCCGTCCCTCTATCACTTACCGCTCCTCGCGGTTTACTTCCTTTGGTGTCTTGCATGCAATCTCTTTGTTACAGGCCGATTGATACGGCATTACCCCTCAGGGGTTAGGAGAGAGATTGACTATGTCAGAAGATCGCATAGAAGTGAGAGAAGGTTCTTCCTGGCAGCTTCCCGCGATTATCGTCCTCGGGTTGGTTGCCCTCGGTGGTCTCGCATTTGGTTGGAACGCATCATCCAAACTCGATAGCACCCAGCAAGCCGTGGCGACGCAGTTGAAGGCCACACAGCAGTCGGTCCAGCAAGATATGTCATCTTTGAAGGATCGCCTCGCGCAGGACGAAAAGTCCAATACCGAACTCCAGGGCGACCTGAAGGTTGTCACCAGCAAGCTCAAGATTACCCAAGGCCAGCTCAAGAAGGCGCGCGAGGAAGCGGCCAAGCTCAACAACGCAACCACCGAGAAGCTGACCGCGCTGGATACCTCCGTCCACTCTGAGCTCGCTACCAAGGCGACCAACGATGACGTCAAGACGGTTGACACCAAGGTTGTGGGCGTCAAGACGGACCTCGACGCTACCCGCGAGGACCTGAAAATGGCTCGCAGCGAGATGGGCACGCTCATCGCGCGCAACCATGACGAAATTGACCAGCTCCGCCGCATGGGCGAGCGTGATTACGTTGAATTCACAATCGTCGGCAGGAACAAGCCGCAAAAGGTGGGCAACGTCACCGTCGAACTGAAGGGCGTCAACGAAAAGCGCAACCAGTTCAGCGCCGCCATAACCATCGAAGACAAGCAATTCGAAAAGAAGAACCGCGCTATGAACGAGCCGATCTTCTTCTATATGTCCGGCACGCATATCCCAGAGGAAGTTGTCATCAACAAGGTGGGGAAGAACACCATCAGCGGGTACGTCAGCATCCCAAAGGCTAATTCGCAGACGGCCGCTACCGCATCAAAGTCTGGCAACTAGACATAAAGGGAAGTGTCCCGGCTGAAGCTTCCGGGCGCACCAAAGGCGGGCAGATTCCTCTGCCCGCCTTTTTCTTTTCCCAACGTTGGTGGCTGAGACATTCCGGTAGAATGAGCATTGCTATCCGGAGCCTCGCTTGCGCCAGACTTCCAGCATTCTCTTCATCGCCGTCGATTCCCTTATCCCCATCCGCGGCAAGAGCATTCCCGGCTTGGACGAGTTCACCGCCGCCTTGGACCACCAAGGGATCCCCGCGGTATGGCTCACCAGCCGCTCACGCCTCCAGTTTGATGAGCCACGTCGTAAGCTCGGTCATGGCCATCCTTTCATCGCAGAAGACGGCTGTGCGGCCTACCTCCCTGAGGATTACTTCCACCTCCGCCCCGAATCGAATCTCTCAAAGTCGCAAAAAGCATCCACCGTTCGCCTTGGCCGCTTCACCTGCATTCCCGTGGCAGAGGCCCTGCCAGCAGCCGCCGATGCCCTAGAAACACTCTCCGCAGACACCGGAGTTCCGGTCGTAACGCTGCGCTCTCTCTCCCTCCGCGAATTGGTACAAAATACCGGCCTCCCTGAGCGCGAAGCCGAGCTGGCACGGCAACGCGATTTTGACCAGGTATTCTTCCTTGCGGGTGTCTCGGACCAGGATGTTCAGCGGTTTCTCGCGGAAGCCAAGAATCGCAAATTGCAGCTTCGCCAGCACGGCGTTTTTTGGTCCGCCGCGATCGGCGCCGGCACCCAACAATGCGTTCAAGATCTCTCCAAGCTCTACGATCGGGCGCTCCGTCAACATGCCCACATCGTCGGCATCGCGACCGAGGACCTCGGCCCGGGCCTCTTCCCCTATTGCGAGCGCACGATTCTTCTCACCAACCGGGCTCAAGACAGCGACTCCGCAGATCGCGCCCCCCACCCAAGGGCCCGCCGGTTGGAACTCCGAGCACCGGACATCTGGGAGCAAGTCCTCGAGGCCATCTCGATAAGAAACTAGTACCCGTTGGAAATGAACTCACCTAAGTGTGCCTAGAATTGCACACGTTTTGGCCATTCGGTCTTGTTCTGTTTCGAATGCAAATTGCAAAGCTCTTGTTTTCCGTATGATACGCCTTTCAGAACCCCCCTAGATTGGTCTTCTGATTGCCCAGTCTTCTACAGGCAGCGAGAAGTCTCCCCGAACCTGCCGAACCGGATTCGCTTTTTTCTTAGATCCTTAGGCGGGCTCGGTACTAGGAGAACCCTACCATGGCTTGGTTTCGGCGTGTACTTCGGCTTCCCGCTCAAGAGTCCAATATCGGCCTCCTCCTCGTCTTCTGCGTCATCACCATGAGCTTCATGTCCATTGCCCTCGTCTGGCAAGCGCAGATCATCGCCAATCAGCGCGAAGCCATCCAGTGGCTGGAACAGATGAAATTTGGCGGCTGACGGCAGCCGGTCGCCGGCTATCCGCTGGAACCACTCGGTTCCACCGTTCCCTGCGCCCGCCCCGTGTGATCTAGGCTAAGCCTCCTGGTTGCCGCTGCAGCAGCTCCCGATACCTTCCCCCGCGACTTTCTTCATCACTTATGATTCAATATCGATACAGGGGATTTCTTTTTCTGGGAGATTTGCTGTGAAACGCACTTTAAGAATTTTCTTATTGACCGCAACACCCGCTTTGTTTCTCAACGCCGGGCCGTCAGTCGCGGTGCAATCGATCGCGCAAAGCGCAACCCAAACGTCACAGACGCAGGCCAACAACCCTGCTTCGTCGCATGACCGCCATCACCGTCATCACACCCACGGCAAGCGTCATCATCACCGCCACGCTGCCACTCCAAAGCGCCCATCCTAGATCCTTGGTGGAAAGAAAAAAGGGGGAACCTGGCGGTTCCCCCTTTTTTCTTTTTGCTGTGTCGTCTCGGAAGCGCGCTAATAGCACGTATGTTTCACGGGCGACGCGCACCGCAAGAGCGGTGTGTTCAGTTTTGGTGCAGCTCTAAGCCCGGTGGAGTCATGATCCCTCCGGAGCTCCATGAGCTCACGCCTTCCTTCTACTCCTCGGATTCGCTGAATGCAAGCGGAGAGTTGGTGGACACACGATATCCACAGATCGCGTTCACCCCAAAATACTTATATCGTCTTACTTGATGAAAAGTGTTTCGCGCAATTGGTCGCGGCTCACGAACGATTTCATTGTCCGGTAGCGGCCAAAGAGGTCTTGAATCTCACGGTTTTGATAAACCTTCTGTGCCGGGAAGATAACTGCCGTGGAAATCCTCTGCAGCGTGTTCGAATCCGCCACGCGGTAGCGCTGAAATCCTTCCGGCTTCTTGCTGTGAAACATCGCAAAGACCACTCCGGCGGGTCTCAGCAATTCTGTCACGCTCGCCACCATTTGTTTGGCCAGTGTCGGCTCCAGGTAGTCCAGCAAATCCCACAAAAGCACCGCGTCAAAAGTAGATTTTGGATATTGCAGGCTTTCATTCAGAAAACGCTGCGCGCGGCCGCCCGGCGTCATATCCAAACTCTCGATTGCGGATGCGTCCTCGCGCAACCGAGCCTCTTCTTCGGTAAGAAATGCTTTCCATCCGCGAAGAATGTCCTCCGAGGACACGCGGAATCCTCGCTCGATGAAGAAACTCAACGTGGTTTGCCACGCCGGCCCCAGATCCAGCAGCTTGCCTTTCCCCAGGCCGTCGAGATTCCACAAAAGCTCTTTCAATCCGTTTGAAACGCGCGTGGTTTCGTGGGATTCAGACGCTCGCGGCACTCCCCCGCCCACTGGCGGTGTCCCCGAACTTCGCGGGCGCGCAGTCGCTCCCACCGGCCTTGAAACATCGCGGCTCATCGCGCTTCCAATTCCAATGCCGAGTTTATTCAGGAAGCTCATCGCCTAATCCGCCGCGGTGCCGGAACTCAAGGCAGCCGTCTCCGATGTCTTGCTCGTCACCGCGGCAGCCGTTGCCTTCGTCTCGCTTGGCTTTGCAGGCTGCCTGCCCGCTTCCACTTTGCCCTTCAGCCAGGCACCTTCTTCGATTGCCAGCCGCTCGGTCTGCACTTCGCCAGTGACTTGCCCGGTACTCCACAATTGCACTTTGTCCCGGCCCGTAACTTTCCCTTCGATCTTTCCGCGCACGATGACTTCACGCGCATACACGTCCGCTTTTACCGTTCCATTCGGCCCGATCGTCAGGCTTCCGTTCGTCAAATTCAGTTTTCCGTCCACCAAACCGTCCACAAACAAATCTTCACTCCCGGTCACTTCACCCTTGATGCGAATTCCCTGGCTGATGCATGCCGCGCCGCGCGTTGAAACGGGCAGCGCACTGGAACTCGGAGGAGTACTGGCAGGCGTCGCAGCCGATACCTTCGAAGCAACTGCGGGAGCCGTGGCAGTATCGGCAGCCCCTTGCGGCTTCGCATCTTCCTTCTTCCACATGAAACACCTCGACGTCGAAAATTGGATTTTCGAAGCCGCTTATCGCAGGGCTGGTTGGGAGCCGCGACTCTGAAGAGTGAACATAGTACACGACTTAGTGGGTGTAAACAAGAATGGCGGGTAGCAAATGTAGCGTGTTGCGTGACAGCCTATACCGCTAATAGTGGATTCAGTGCTTCCCATCCCACTACAGATTGTGATTTCTCGCCTGTCCCGCTCTTCCCCTGTAATTCCCAAATCGCCACCACCATACCGGCAAACTCGCGAGATAACTCTTTGATGGACTTACGCTTTTCCCACCAGTGTTGCGGATCGAAGTCCCCGTCACGCGCACTGGCCATGTACACCTCAATGCCCTGTGGAAAAACTCTGTGGAAAATATAGCGCGCCCGTCTGGTGTGATAGTTCGAAGTCACCACGATCACGCTGTGCCATTTTCTTTGCGCGGCCAGTTTGCTCAACGCTTCCGCTTCTTCTCGCGTATTGTCTGCATCATGCGCGGTTCGAACGATTCTGTCTTTCGGTACGCCGCGTTCCACCAAATCGTGCTCCATCAATTCCGCTATCCCGGCCATCGGCCGCAACCGTCTTCCGCTGGCAACCACGATCGGCGCCTTCCCTTCGCGGAACAATTCCGCGGCTCGCGTCGCTCGATCCGCATAAAAATTGTCATCGCTGAGCACGATAAGAGCATCTGCCTTGCTGTCCGCATCCTCAACGATCCAGGATTCCGCCATAAAACGAAGAATGGGCCGCCGGACAAGGTACAGAAACGCGCACAAAACCACAAAGGACACAAGAACGATCAAGTTCAGGACGATTCCGCCGCCCTCCGCTGCTTTCCCTTTGCCCTGCTTCATGAATTCGGATCCAGCGCCCGCAATTGCGCCGCTGCCTGCTCCGGCAGCTCCGCATTGAAGTACACCTCTTTGATGCTGTAGGACTTGCTGCGCTTCTCCACAATCGGCAGGATCTCGATGTGCCAGTGATAATCCTCCGCCAGAGTTTTCCAATATCCGGCCAGCTCGCCCTTCTTGCTTCTGGTGTTGGGCGCGGTGTGCACCACGAGATGAAATGCCGGCGCCAGCTTTTCCAGCCGCCGCAAAACGCGTCCCAAGAGCGCCGCTAGTTGCTTGCGGTTCGAACCCGGCCGCGGCTGCTCGAACAAGTGATTGTGCCGGCGGTGCACCAACCAGATCTCGTACGGCACGCGCGAGGCGTACGGGCACAACGCATAGTATTCGCCCTGCACGTCCACGATGCGCTTCCCCTGCTTTTCTTCCTGCCGTACCGTATCGCAGAAAATGCAGCGCTCTTTGTCTTTGAACCATTCGTGCGAAGCGTGCAGCTCGTACTTAATGCGCCGCGGGACGAAAATCGTCGCCGTCACCTGCGAATGCGCGTGCGGCCACTCTTCGCCGGCCAGCGTACCCTGATTCTTGAACACGCTGACATATTTGAAGCGTGCGTCTTTTTTCAGATCGGCGATTCGCGAGGCCCACACCCATAGGACGCGTTCGATCTCTTCGTCGCTGAACTGCGCCATTCGCTTTTCGTGCGCGGGAGTTTCCACTACAACTTCATGCGCGCCGATCGCTCCCATCTTGTCGTAAATGCCATCCGCCGTCCGCGCCGCCTCGCCCTCGACGTGGTAGAGCGGCTCGGGATGAGGCAGCACGCGCACTTGCCACGGCCCTTCGGCAGGCCACGTCAGGATGGACGGCAATTTTTCAATTTTCGCCGGCTCCAGCGGGCACTCCTCGGAGGATCCGCCGAGCGCCTCTCGCTGCCCCAGAATGATCCAGCTTTGTGTTATGGGATCTTTGCGAAGTTCCATGCAGATATCTTTAGCGGGTATAACGCGCCGGTGTCGGCCCTTGTTCGAGCCGGTGCCGGTCCCAGATGGCGCCTTCGCGCGTGAAATACGCCATCTCGAAATCCTGGGTCAGTTCCAGCGCATCGGTCGGGCACGCATCTTCGCACAGCCCGCAGAACATGCGCGTTGCATCATCCCGCTCCCAGCCCACCACAATCAGGTTCTCCGGGCACGCCAGCGCGCACAAATTGCAACCGATACACAGCGTCTCGCCGGTCTCCGGATTGTTGTTCAGCCGCGGCGCGCCCCGGTACCGCTCCGCCACCATCGGCCGCTCCAGCGGATACTGCTCCGTCACAATGTTCTTGGGATTTTGCGCCCGAAAAGTGACCGCCAGGCCCTTCAAGAAATCTACTTGAAACAACCGTTCCAGGAGTTCCCGCATGCG
>WNFG01000415.1_pt1 | contig 122634 bp, 102 predicted proteins | sample 5400431 | NCBI WGS metagenome assembly WNFG01 (sample SAMN13153346, study PRJNA577476) | soil metagenome | isolation source: 120 cm saprolite under Douglas fir tree site 2 hole 3 replicate 2 | place: USA:California | collected 2015-04-18
GAACGGCCCTTCACGGTCCATCAAGCCTCGTGTTTCGAGCCGCCTCTTTCCTGGTCCGGCATCCGTCTATCTGCCCACGCCCACAACGGCGGTTGGGCCGGGGGACGTTCTGTGTCCGGTGGCCGCCATTCTTTCAAAAAGAGCAACCTTGTCCGCGCGCTTCGCGCTGCCAAAGAGGCTGGCCTACCGGTCGAGCGCGTCGACATCGATCTCGCCAGCGGTAAGATTAGCATCATCATAACCAAGCAAGGCGAAACCGTCGCACCTGCCGACGCACTAAACGACTGGTTGCACAAACATGCGGATAAGACTCAGGGGCATTAACCGCGTCACCAAACGCCTCGCAGACGGCACGGTGCGGACCTATTGGTATGCCTGGAAAGGCGGTCCGGCGTTGCGTGGCGAACCGGGAACGCCAGAGTTCATCGCCAGCTACAACGAGGCGGTGGCTCGCAAGGTGACGCCGCCGCGCGGCACGTTGCTCTCAGTGCTCCAAGGCTATCAGGTGAGCGAGGACTTTCGCGGTCTGGCGCCGAGCACGCGACGTGACTACGTCGCGCTGATCACGCGCATCGAGAAGGCATTCGGTGATTTCCCCCTGTCCGCGCTGACCGACCGTCGCACTCGCGGAATCTTCAAGGACTGGCGTGACCGGGTTGCGGTAAATTCCGGCCGCCGGCAGGCCGACTATGCGTGGAGCGTCCTCGCCCGCGTTCTCTCGTGGGCTCTGGATCGAGGGCTTATTGGCGCAAACCCCTGTGAGAGGGGTGGGCGGCTCTATCGGGGCTCTCGGGCGGAGAACATCTGGACTGTCGCTGACGAGACTAATTTTCTCGCCAAAGCGCCGGCGCACCTCCACCTGCCGTTGCTGCTCGCATTGTGGACCGGGCAACGCCAGGGCGACCTGCTGCACCTTCCCTGGTCGGCCTACGATGGCACGCATATCCGCCTGACGCAGTCCAAGAGCAAGCGACGCGGAGCCGCACCGGTCCGCGTCACCATCCCGGTCGGGGCGCTGCTCAAGGCCATGCTCGACGCCGAGCCCAAACGGTCGACCATCATCCTCACCAACACCGACGGCGCTCCCTGGACATCGGATGGCTTCCGGGCATCATGGCGCAAAGCCTGTCGAAGAGCAGGTGTGGTCGGCGTCACGTTTCACGATCTGCGCGGCACCGCAGTAACGCGGCTCGCGCGCGTGGGATGCACAGAACCCGAGATCGCGACCATCACAGGGCTCTCACTGCGCAGCGTGCGCTCGATCCTCGATGCACACTATCTCGCGCGCGATCCCGCGCTTGCTGAGAACGCGATTAAAAAGCTCGAAAAGGGAACAGATTCTCCCAACTGACCTCCCAACTGCTCTGCGATGTTCTCATCCGCGAACGGGAAAATGTAGCGACATCAATGGTGGGCGCACCAGGACTCGAACCTGGGACCCGCTGATTAAGAGTCAGCTGCTCTACCAACTGAGCTATGCGCCCGAAACGCCCGCCGCGGGGGGGCCCCGCAAGGGCTGCGTCCTGTAGCAAAGCGAGTTCCCACTGTCCAGCGAAGGGGCGCGGGTACGTGCCTCAATTTGCTCGGTGGCGCACAAAGCTCCGTTCATTCCCGCCCCCGCTTGCGCGAGGGTAAACTCCAGCGGGAATCCAGGCCGACGCTGGGTCCCCGCTTTCGCGGGGACGAACGGAGGAGAGAATCTTGAGGCGCCGCCGATAAAAACCGAGACACTACGCGGCTCGCCGAGCGCCGCCGCGCATTTCACATCCGCACAGCGGAATTCCACAAACGGAAAGCCGCCGGGTGGGGACCCGGCGGCTCCCGTACGTCGGCGATCGTGTCGGGGGGCTGGGAGTGCGACCGCCGGCGCTAGGCTCGGTATGTGGTGACTAGAGGCGCTGTCCGCCAGGGTGTTCCATATCCATCCCGCCCCCATCGGTGCGGTGCGGACCCCAATGGTGCATTCCATCGCCTTCGCGTCCGCGGAACCCGCCCCGGTGCGGTCCGGTCACGCGATTGAGTATCGCAAAGCGCCGTTTCTGATTCTCGTCAAGGCTCTTGTAGAGCGGGTCGGTGGCGTCGGCCAATTTCTTCAAGGCCGCGCCGGCGTCCGACATGGCTGTGGCGCGCTGACGCAGGCGCTCGACCGGGTCGTCGCTTCCCGTCCCGCTGCGCAACGCGGCGAAGCGATCCATGCGCACCTTGCCGTAGTCGCGCGCCGCCTGCTCGAAGGCCGGCCAGTTCTTCTCCTGCTCCGGCGTGAGCAGCAAGCCCGCCTTGAGCGCCGCGAGCCGCGCTTCACCGAATGCGCGCAGGTCCTCGGCGTTGAGTTGAGGGCGCTCCATCATCATGCCGTCGCGGCCGCCGCGCTGTTGCGCGTAGACGAGCGACGTTCCGGCGATGGCGAGCGCGGCCGTTCCGGCGACGATGGCTTTCCACATGGCACTTGCCCTCACAAAGTCCCGCGGTCGACGTTCCATGCACGTTAGTACAAACCCGCGGGAACCGCGCATCAAGTTAAAGTTCCGTTAGATAACAACTTCGCGACCCAAGATTCGACCAAAGATTACAGCTTCGTCATGTTGAGATATTTCGACGCACCTCCTGGCGTTGGCCAGTTCACCACTTGATCGAGGCGGGACGCGTTCCTATTCGCGCCCCGCACTTTGCAAGCGTCGCTCAGCCGACATCGGTCGAATGCACGCGACGCTCCACGGCCACCGCGTCCGCCGCGCCTTTCTGCCGACGGGACATCAGCTTGTTGAGCGCGCCGAGATAGGCCTTGGCGGAGGCGACGAGCGTGTCCGGGTCGGCGCCCTTGGCGGTCACCGCGCGGCCGTGCTCGGCGAGCCGCACCGAAACCTCGGCCTGCGCGTCGGTGCCCTGGGTGACGGCGTGCACCTGGTAGAGCTCGAGCACCGCCTGATGCGGGATGAGCGCCTTGATGGCGTTGAAGGTCGCATCCACCGGCCCGTTGCCGGTCGACTGCACGGTGTGGTGGCGGCCGTCGATGTCGAGCGTCGCGGTCGCCGATTGCGGGCCCATGGTGCCGGCGATCACGGTGAGACTGACGAGCTTCACGCGGTTCTGCGCGTGCGCGATCTCCTCGTCGACCAGCGCCTCGAGGTCCTCGTCGTAGACGTGCTTCTTGCGGTCGGCGAGCGCCTTGAAGCGCACGAAGGCGTCCTCGAGCTGGTTGCCGGCGAGCCGGTAACCCATCTCCTCGAGCTTGTGCACGAAGGCGTGACGGCCGGAATGCTTGCCCATCACCAGCGAGGTCTGCTTCACGCCCACGCTCTCGGGCCTCATGATCTCGTAGGTCTGGGTGTGCTTGAGCATGCCGTCCTGGTGAATGCCGGATTCGTGCGCGAACGCGTTGCGGCCGACGATCGCCTTGTTGTACTGCACCGGAAACGAGGTGGCCGCCGCGACCAGCTTCGAGGTGCGGGTGAGCAGCGTGCTGTCGACGTTGGTCCAGTACGGCAGCACGTCGTTGCGCACCTTCATCGCCATCACCAGCTCCTCGAGCGAGGCGTTGCCGGCGCGCTCGCCGATGCCGTTGATGGTGCACTCGATCTGGCGGATGCCGGCCTGCACGCCGGCGAGCGAGTTCGCCACCGCCATGCCGAGATCGTCATGGCAATGGGCGGAGAAGCGCGCCTTGTCGGAATTCGGCACGCGCTCGCGCACCATCTTGATGAGCGCGAAATATTCCTCCGGAACCGTATAGCCCACGGTGTCGGGAATATTGATGGTGGTGGCGCCGACCTTGATCGCGGCCTCGACGCAGCGGCAGAGGAAGTCGTGCTCGGTGCGGGTGCCGTCCTCGCACGACCATTCCACGTCGTCGGTGAAGCCGCGCGCGCGGGTGACCTGCGCGATCACCATCTCGTAGACCTCGTGCGGCTCCTTCTGCAGCTTGTACTTCATGTGCACCGGCGAGGTGGACAGGAAGGTGTGGATGCGGCTCTTCTTGGCCGGCTTGATCGCCTCGGCGCAGCGGTCGATGTCCTTGAACGCGGCGCGCGCGAGCCCGCAGACGACGGCGTTCTTGGTGCGCTTGGCGATCTCGTGCACCGCGGCGAAGTCGCCCTCGGAGGCGATCGGAAAGCCGGCCTCGATGATGTCGACGCCCATCTGGTCGAGGAGCTCGGCCACCTCGAGCTTCTCCTCATGGGTCATGGTGGCGCCCGGGCACTGCTCGCCGTCGCGCAAGGTGGTATCGAAAATGAAGACGCGGTCCTGCTCGGACTTCGCTGGCGCGCTCATGATGGCTTTAGTCCTTCTCTCGTTTGCGCCCTTGACTCGGGCGCTCGCTGGGTTCCGTGCTTGCGGTCTCCCCTGAGTGCCCAGGCGCAAACGCCCGGCCGGCCCTCAGGGGACGATAAGCAGCAGAAGCCCGCCGAGAATGAGGGCGCCGCCGGAACGGGCCGCAGCCCTCCGGGTGATCGCGCGGATATCGCAGCGCGTCGGCATTAACATTCGCCCTCGTCACGCAAGGTCGCGGAACTCGGATCGCGTTCACCCTTGCCCGCCGGTTTCTAGCGGAAGAGCCGCCTCCTTCGCAAGCGCGAATGAAGGGCACGACCTGAGACAGCAATATTGACCTTTTGGCTGCGCCGGCCGCGGAACAATCCATTAATGATCGCTTAACGATCACTTAACGTCATTTGGCGACCACCGCGGTCACGTCGATCTCGAGCAGCATTCCCGGAATGGCGAGCGCGTTGATGACGAGAAACGTATTGGCCGGAATCGGCCCGTCCCCGTAAGCCTCGCGCCGGCACTTGGCGACCTCCGCCTGGAAGCGGACGTCGGTGACGTAGACGACCTGCTTCACCGCATCCGCCAACGAGGCGCCATGCGTGGCCAGCAGGCGCTTGATCTTGTCATAGGCATACCGGCACTGCTCATAGGGGTTGCCGAGGTGCCGGATGGGAGCGCTCGCGCCCGCGGGGGCGTTCTCCTCCTCGGCGCCGACCCCGGCGAGATAGATGGTCTTGCCCGCCCCGGTGACCGTGACGACCTCGCTGAAGCGCCCCTTCGTCCATTCCGATGGATTGTAGCGCTTGACGTCCAAGCCCTGCGCCAGCGCCGCCACCTGAGCGGCGATAGTTGCCGCCACGACGATGACGAAGGCGGACCCCGTAGGGTGGGCAAAGGCGCGGAACGCGCCGTGCCCACGCGGATTCATGCAAGTCATTTGTTGTCCTCCGCGGCGGCAAGATGTTTCGATGATTATCATTTCCGAGCGTGGGCACGGCGCGACCCATCACGCCTCCATCGTTCCCTCGGTCACGATGACGGCGTTGCCGCCGATGGACGCGGAGACGAGCCGGCCGGCGGCGACCTCGGCCGTGAGGCGGATCAGGCTCGGCCGGCCCATCTCGTAGCGGGATCTTCCGGGACACCCATGCCGGGGGCGAACATGCGGGCGTGAAAATGGTGACCCGGCTCGGCGGTCTCGTTGCAGAACGCGTAGGCCGCCCCGCCCGCGCCGAAGGCGGCGTCGAACTTGGCGAGATCGGGACGGCAACGCGCCATCGCGGCGAGGCTTGCGATCGGCACGAAGGTGAAGGGAAGGCCGGCCGACCAGCGCGCCGGACGGCCCTCACCGATATCGCTCGGGGCGAGCGAGAGCGCCGCTGCGATGGCGGCATCGTCCGCCGGCGCCCCGACCTCCGTTGGCAACTGCGTGATCGCGAAGCGGGCGCCGGCGACGCCGCCGTTCGACTCGAGCGTGCATCGCACCGCGCCGATGCCCTCCTCCAGCACGATGTCGCGGCCGCCGCCGTCGCGCGTTCCAAGCAACACCGCGGTCCCGACGGTCGGGTGGCCGGCGAACGGCAGCTCCCGCGCCGGGGTGAAAATGCGAACGCGGGCGCGGTGCGCGGGGTCGGCCGGCGCGAACACGAACACCGTCTCGGGGTGGTTGAACTCGCGCGCGATCGCCTGCATCGCCGCCGCGTCGAGCGCTTCGGTGTCGAGCACGACGGCGAGCGGATTGCCGGCAAAGCGCCGGTCGGTGAACACGTCGAGCGTGGCGAAGCGCCGGCGCATGAAAGTCTCCCATGTGCGCCCGATTATAGCTCGGGCTACGGGCTAAGAGACTCCGCTTGAGCGGCACACACCCTCTCCCCTTGTGGGCAAAGCAGGCGAGCCGGGTGAGGGCACACAACGCTAGGACGTGGTGGAGGAGGTATCGGTCGTTATCGCAGTACCAGTCGCGCGCCACGCGACATTCCCGTCACCCGCGGGCTTGACCACGCAAGTTGGGTTTACCCGACTTGCGCACTTAAAGCGCCCGAAATCGGGTAAACCCGATTTCGGGTGGTCCATCCTCTTCGTAAGAACTTTTTGCGAAGACGATGGATTGCCGGGTCAAGCCCGGCAATGACGACCGCGATTGTTGCTCTCGCCCCACGCGGCGGCAATTTTGACGACGTGTGACCAGGGGGAGCCCTAGTTCAGCTTGATGTTGGCCTTCTCGACAATAGGGGCGAGCGTCTCGCGCTCCTCGCGGGCGAAGTCTGCAAAGGCTTGGCCGGAAAGGCCGGAGAACTCGACTGTAAAGGTATCGAGGCGCTTGCGTACATCGGGCTCCTGGCCGACGGCGTTCAACTCCGCGGTCAACTTGTCGATAATGATCTTCGGCACGCCGATCGGAGCGACCCATCCGAACCAGGCCTGCACCTGGAAGCCTTTAAACGTCTCGGCGATGGTCGGAATATCCAGCGCGAAGGAGTAGCGCTTGGCCGACGTGATGGCGAGTGCACGGATTTTCCCAGCCTGAACCTGTTCCCAGGCGGACGAGAAGTTATCGCAAGCGATCCTGATCTGGCCGCCAACGAGATCCTGCATCTGCTGGTTCGACGCGCGGTAGGCGACGGCATTCATCTTGATACCGGCGGCCTGTATCAGCATCTCGCCGCAAAGGTGCTGGCTCGAACCGTTGCCGGACGTGGCGTACGCCTGATCTGGATTGGCCTTAACCCAGGCGATGAACTCCGCGAGGGTTGTTGCCGGGACGGAGGGATGCACGACAAGCAAGTTCGGCTGAATAGCCATCAGGTGGAGATAGGCGAAGTCCTTGTCGGCGTTGTAGCCGAGGTTTTCCTTCATGATCGCCGGATTGATGGCAAGGCCAGCGGAGGTGCCAATGCCGATCGTGTAACCGTCCGGTGCGGCCTTGGCCAAGCTCGTGATGCCGATGATGCTTCCGGCGCCCACCCGATTTTCGATCACGAACTGCTGGCCGAGACGCGCGGATAGCCGCGCCGAATAAATTCGAGCGAGGCTATCGGTATTGCCGCCGGCGCCGAAAGGAACGATCACGGTTATCGGCTTGGACGGCCAGCTGTCCTGTGCCGCGGCCGGGGACCCATTTGAGGTGACGACGACAAGTGCCAGGACGGCGAAGGGGCGCAGCACGTGATCCTCCCGCTTTGGCAAGCTCTTTATGGAATGATCGCCAAGGGCTGCTCGCTGCGCAAGGCGGGGCGACATTGCCTGCACCGGTCGCAATCGCCGTCTTGAAGGGCAGGACAATCAGTCCCGTGATAGCATTTTCCGCTTCTTTGTTGCTCCAACGGGAGAAACCCATGTCTGCAACGGATGCTGCTGCCGCCTTCCCTTATGCCGTGCATCTCGACATCAAATTCGACGCGCTCGACCTTATCGACGTCCCGTCACTTGTGGAGGCGTGCACCGACCAATGGTACAATCAGACGCTTTGCAAGGTAAACGATTCAGTCGTGCGTCTCGGCGTCATGCAGGGCGAGTACCATTGGCACAAGCACGATGACGATGACGAGTTCTTTTTCGTGCTCAGCGGCACGTTCATCATCGATCTGGAGGGCCGCTCTGTCGCGCTCTCACCACGGCAAGGCTTCGTAGTCCCAAAAGGCGTAATCCATCGAACGCGCGCCCCGGAGAAGGCTGTCGTCCTGATGGTCGAGACGGCGACGATCGTGCCGACCGGCGACGCCTGACAAGCCCGCGGGTGACGGGAATATTGCGTGGCGCGCTTATGACGGGGGCAAGGATCGCGCCCACCGGATATTTTCAGTCAAAGTCCTTTGATCAAGCCGGCGTCGATCAGCAGTCGGTTGAAGCGCCGCGCCTCCGCGCCGCCGGCGCAGGCGTAAAAAAGACCCTTGCAGCGCTCGAGAATTCGCTTCTGCTCGGCGAACGAGGGATCGAGCGGCAGGCCGGCCGCCTCCTGCACGACGAGCGGCAGATACGGTCCCTCGATCGTGTCGAGCGCGGAGGACAAATTGACCGGTTTGAAATTGACCGCGTCGAGCGCGTAGTAGGTGGTGAAATAGCGCGGATCATAGGTCATCAGCCGCCGGTTGATCCCGAGCTCGTCGAGCCACGGCTCGAGCATGAAAGAGGCGAAATCCGGCTGGTGATCGCCGTAGCGGACCAAGAGGAAGCGCTCGCCGGGAAAGTCGCGCGCGAGGCGATCGAGCAGCCCGGCGTAGTCGCCGAAGCTCATGCTCTGGCGGCGCAGATATTCGTCGACATCAGGCGCGTTGCCCAGATTCGTCCATTCCGGCGCCAGGTCGGGCCGCCAGCGATAGTTCCAGGGGTAATGGTTCTGAGCCAGATAGACGAAGAGGAACATCGGCCCCTTGTCGCGCTCGCGTGCGATCATGCGCAGCGCAGCATCGTAGTAGAACCGGTCGGGCTCGATGCGATTGGTGCCGAGGGCACCCTGATCGAGAAATTGCTGCACGCCGGTCGTGGTCTGGAAATTTTTGGCGCTCATGAAGGCGCCGAGCGCCGGATAGATCGAGAACGTCCGATAACCGCATCGCCGCAGCGCCGTGGGCAGCCCGCGCTCCACCCGGCCGGCGGCGATCTGCGTCACGTAATAGGCGAAGCGCCCGAACGAGCGCGCCGAGAGGCCCGCCAGCACGTTGTACTCGCTGTACCAGCTCGGACCACCCGCGCCCTCGACAATGAAGTGCCGGCGCTTGCCGTCGAACGACCGGAAGTAGCCGCCGTAATCCGCCGGCACCTTGACGCCGGGCACGGCTCGAATGTCGAAGCTCGATTCGTCGTGCACCAGGATGATGTGCGGCGGCTTTGCCTGCGGCGCGCAGATCTCGATCGGCAGCGTCTTCAGGCGATCGGTGATGGCGGCATCGGATTCCATATATCCGTGCGTCGCCAGCTCGGACATCGCGGCAACGCCCGAGCGCGAGAATTTGGACACGTAGCCGTCGCCGGCGAACGCATCCCATTCCTCCTGCGGGAACACGAGCGTCGCGCCGATGAGCGCGGCGGCGCACGCCGCGAATCCCGTCGCCGCCGTGCGCAGCCGCACGCGGAACGTGTCGACCCACCAGAGCAGCGTCAGCGCCGGAAGCACCAGCGCGAGCGCGAGCAGAACCTTCCCCTCGAGGTCGGGCTTAATCGCCAGCAGGAAGCCGACCGTGTCGCTATTGATGATCACCGCGTCGAGGAAATTGGCGGTCATCCAGATGATCTCATATTTGAGCCGCGACAGCAGGATCAGCACGACGATCATCACAAGCGACAGCGCCGCCGCCACGGCGGGACGACGCAGCACCGCAAGCCAAAAGAAGTTGAGCAGGCCCCAGGTGAAACAGAACACGACTTTCGGCACGACGGCGGCTTCGCTCCAGAGCATGAGGCCGAAAGCCGCCCCGTGCAGCGCCACGATGAGCGTAGTCCGCAGGATGCCGCCCGGCGTGGCCGCATCCGATGCGGCCCAACGGCTGGTCAGACTTGCGATTGAGGGGGGCATGGCGAGCGGCCCGTGCCCGGCAATGACCCAACCCTTAACGCCCGGCACACGGACCGCTGTCATACAACTGCATTAAATTTGTCATTTCAAGGTCAAACAGCGAGACCGGGCGATCGCGTGATCGATCTCCCACCAGGCCGTCGCTTCGTTGCGATGCTCGACGGCCTCAAAATCCTTGGATCAAGCCCGCGTCGATCAGCAGCCGGTTGAACCGCCGCGCCTCCGCGCCGCCGGCGCAGAGATAGAACAGGCCGCGGCAGCGCTTGAGGATTTTCTTTTGCTCCACGAAGCTGGCATCGAGCGGCACTCCCGCCCCCTCCAGCACCACCAGCGGAAGATAAGGCGCGTCGAGGGTGTCGAGCGCGGATGAAAGGTCGACGGGGCGGAAATTCACCCCTTCGGCGGCGTAATAGGTGGTGAAATAACGCGGATCGCGCTGCAAAATGCGCGCGGCCACCTCGGCCTGGTCGAGGGTGGGGTCTATGAACCGCTTGGCAAACAGCGGCTGGTGGTCGCCGAAGCGCACGAGCAGGAACTGCTGGTCGGGAAATTCGCGCCCGAGCCGTTCCTTGAATTGCGCGTAGTCGCGCGCGCTCATCTCCTGGCGACGAAGATATTCGTCGATCGCGAACGGGTTTCCAGGATTGACCCAGTTGGGCAAGAGATCGGGACGATAGTGGTAGTCCCAGGGAAAGTGGTTGGCGGCGAGGTAGACGAAGACAAAAACCGGACCCTGACCGCGGTCTTGAGCAATCACCCGGGCGGCTTGGTCGTAAAAGAAAATATCGGTATCGGCCGGCCCGACGTGCAACTGCTTGGCATCGAGGAAATGCTCGATGCCGGTGGATGTTTGAAAGCCGCGGGCGCCGGCGAATGCCCCGAACCAGGAATAGAGGCTGTAGGTGCTGTAGCCGCACTCGCGCAACGCATAAGGCAAGCCGCGCTTGACCCGCCCGGCAGCCAGGCGGGTGACCGACTCGGCGAAACGGCCGTAGGAGCGCACCGACAGTCCGGTGAGCACGTTGTACTCGGTGTACCAGCTCGGGCCGCCGGCGCCCTCGACCACGAACGCGCGCGTCTGGCCGTCGGAGGAGCGAAACCGCTCGCGGTAATCCGCCGCGACTTTGACATTGGGCATCATGGTGACGTCGAAGCTCGACTCGTCGAACACCATGACGATGTGCGGCAGCTTGCGGCCCGGGGGGCACGCTCCGACGGTCCCGACGTTCAACCGCTCCCCAGTCGCGGGATCGGCCTCCAACACACCGCCGTTTGCCAGGTCGACGGCCGCCACGGCAGCCGAGCGCGCGAATTTGGAGACGTATTGATGCGGGTAGAATTCGTCCTCCCGGTCGGTCGGCACCGCCAACGACAGCCCGGCGAGCGCGGCGAGGCTAAGGAGACATCCGAGCAAGGCGGTGCTGCGGCGCGCCCGAAACGGCTCGGCCCGCCACAGCAGGACCATCACCGGCAGCGCCAGCGCCACGGCGAGGCCGAGTTTTTCGACCAGACCCGGATTGACCTTGAGAAAGAAGGAGAACGTGGCGGCGTCGATGAGCATCACGTCCACGAAGGTCGCCGTCATCAGGAGGGTGCCGTGCTTGAACTGCGACAACGCGATCAGGATGACGATCAGCACGAGCGACAGCGCCGCCGAGGTCAGCGGGCGCCGCAGCACAACGAGCCAGAAAAAGTTGAGCGCGGCCCAGGTGAGGACGAACGCCGCTTGCGCCGAAGGCTCGTCCTCGGACCAGAGCAATATGCCGAAGGCGGCGAGGTGGATGGCGACAAGCAGCGCGAAGCGGCCGGCGTGCCGGCGATCGGCGCTCGCGAGACGGTTCTTCAGGTCGAGGACGGCGGGCGGCATGACTCGAGGCTGCAGCCGCGCTCGGGTCGGCATTCACCGCGGCGGGCGGCTGTCATCTTTCTGTAACAAAATTGTCATGGCAAGGGGCGCGCACGCCGGGCGGTTCCCCCTTCCCCGCTGCGCGGGCCTATTCAGTCCGGCGGTGACCCGACCCGTCCGCTTTCCGCTTTCAGGAGGACAGTTTCGCGGAGGGTTACGGTTCAGCTGCTGTTGAAGTGGCCGCCGCGCTCGCGCGGAGTGGAATCAATGCGGCGGCGAACTCGGTCTGCTCCCTCTCCCAAAGGGAGAGGGATGGGGTGAGGGGTTAAGGTCTATCGATGGGCTTGGAACCCCCTCACCCCAACCCTCTCCCCGCTGGGGAGAGGGAGCACAGCGAGTACGCGGCACTAGTAGTCTTCGAGCACGATTGCTCTAGCGCCCTTGAGCCTGTACCGCGGCCTTCTCGACGAAGCGGCCGTCGAAGGTCTTGGCGAGATCGACGTTGGCGCCCCTGAGCTCGTCGTCGAAAGCGAGAAGCATGTCGGCGGCCGATTTCATGCCGGCGGCGGGAATGACACCGGTGCGCGAATAGACCGGCTTATTCGCTCTGACCGCGGCGAGGTAGAGCGCCTTGTCGCCGAGAAAGTAGTCCTCCGGCACGGTCGCGGCGATGTCCTCCGGCGTCGCCTTATCCAGCCACTGCAAGGTCTTGTAGAAGGCGTTGACCAGCGCCTGCACGGTCGCCGGATTCTTGTCGATGAAATCCTGCCGAACGTAGAGCACCGCCGCCGGGTTCGAGCCGCCGAAAATCGCGCGCGTCCCCTCCTCCGTTCGGCTGTCGGCGACGACCTTGATGTCGCCGTCCTGCTCGAGCTTGGTGATCATCGGATCGAGGTTCGAAAGCGCGTCGATCTCGCCCTTCTTGATGGCGGCGACGGCGGAGGGGCCGATGCCGACGCCGATATAGGCGGCATCGGTCGGCTTGAGGCCCGCCTTCGACATCAGATACATCACGAAGAAATTGGTGGACGACCCCGGCGCGCTCACGCCGATCTTCATGCCCTTGAGGTCGGCGGCGGACGTGTAGCCCGCCGCCTTGTCCTTGCGCAGCGCGACGACGATCCCGGGGAAGCGCCCGAGCTCGATCACCGCCTTGATGTCCTGCCCCTTGGCCTGCATGCGGATGGTGTGCTCGTAGGCGCCGGTGACGACGTCGACGGAGCCGCCCACCAGCGCCTGCAGCGACTGCGCGCCGCCGCGGAAATCGTTGATGGTGACGTCGAGGCCCTGCTCCTTGAAGTAGCCGAGCCGCTCGCAGATCGTCAGCGGCAGGTAGTAGAGCGCGGTCTTGCCGCCGACGGCGAGCGTGAGCTGCTTCTTCTCGACCGCTTTCTCGACCGCTTTCTCGACCGCTTGGCCATGTGCGGGCGCGCCGAGCGAAAGCGCAAGCGCGAGCACGGCGAGTGCAATTCTTGTTGTGTTCATCTCATCCTCCCGGCGGCCGACGGTGAATTTCACGAACTCGTTTTTCCAGCTGTCGCCATCCTTGACTCGTCATGCGCGGGCTTGACCCGCGCATCCATCTTCTTCGCAAAAAGTCCTTACGAAGATGATGGATTGCCGGGTCATAAGCGCGTTTACGCGCGTTTTCAACGCGCTATGCCCGGCAATGACGGGGATAGGTCGAGCGCCAATGGCTCCTGCTTATAAGGCGGCGACACGGCGGCGGGAAGGCGGCCATCCACACGCGCGAGCTACGTGCGCGTTTCTGCCGCGACCGGCCGCCAAACCAGCAGACGCCGCTCGACCAGCGTGACGATGAAGTCGATGCCGATCACGAAGGCGGCGAGCACGAGCATGCCGGCGAACACGCCCGCCACATCGAACACGCCTTCGGCCTGCTGGATGATGTAGCCGAGCCCGGCGGCCGAGCCGAGATACTCGCCGACCACGGCGCCGACCACCGCAAAGCCGACCGCGGTGTGGAGCGAGGAGAACATCCAGGACAGCGCCGAGGGCCAATAGACGTGGCGCATGAGCGCCCGCTCGTTCATGCCCAGCATGCGGGCATTGGCGAGCACGGTCGGGCTCACCTCCTTCACGCCCTGATAGACGTTGAAGAAAACGATGAAGAACACGAGCGTGACGCCGAGCGCAACCTTCGACCAGATGCCGAGGCCGAGCCAGAGCGCGAAGATCGGTGCCAGCACGACCCGCGGCAGCGCGTTGATCATCTTGACGTAGGGATCGAAGACCGCCGCCACCCGCGGCTGCTGCGCGAACCAAAACCCGATCAGGACGCCGGCGACCGAACCGATGACGAAGGCGAGCACGGATTCGACGAGCGTGATCCACAGGTGCTTCCAGATCGTGCCCTCGACGAACCATTTGACGATGCGCGCCGCGACGTCCGTTGGCGTCGAGAAGAAGAACGGGGGGAGAAGCTTCACGCCGCCGATCGGCACCGTGGTGAAGAGCTGCCAGAGCAGCACAGCCGCGAGCGCGACGAGAAGCTGGAGCGCGAGAAGTTTGACGCGCGACACGGTTGGGTCGACCCTAGGAGCAGTTCGCCAATTCACTCGTCACCCCCGGGCTTGACCCGGGGGTCCATCTTTTTCGCGAGAACATGGATGGCCGGGGCATAAGCGTGTTCACGCGCGTCTTCTGACGCGCTATGCCCGGCCATGACGCGGAGAGCCCGAGCGTTGGAAGCTTACGGCTTCGAGAACGTTCCGATGATGCCGGTCGCGCCCTTGGCATGCCCGTCCAATGCCTTGATGAGCTCGTCGCGCGTCATGCCGGGCTGGAGCGCATTCGGCTCGAGGTCGGTGGCGATCAGGGTGAAGGTGTAGTGGTGCGGCGCGCCGGGGGGCGTGCAGGGGCCGAAATAATGCGGCAGACCCATCAGGCTCTTGCCACCGGTATATTTATCGGTCTGCTGGGAGACCTCGCCCTCGGCAAAGCCGGTCACCGACACTGGAATGCCATAGGCGACCCAATGGCTCACGCCGCCCGGCGGCCTGCCTTCCGGATCGAACATCAGCAGCGCGTAGCTCTTGGTGCCGGCGGGCGGATTGGACCAGGACAACGCCGGCGAAACGTTCTCGCCCACGCAATTCGGATTCTGCTTGTTGTTGCCGGCGTTCTTGGCCGCAAGGCGCTCGCCGTCCTTGAACGACGGCGACGTGATCGTGAACACGCCCTGCGCATTCGCGCGCTCGCCGCTCCATGCAAAGACCAGGGCGAGGCCCGCGGCAATCAAAAGCGTTCGCTTTACTGACATGAGGTTCCTCCGTGTGGGCCATCTCGCCCATCGCACCGAGTGTAGCCGCCCGCAAGCGCAAGGCAATGAGGTCGCGCGCCGTCAGCCGCCGCCGGTCTGGGCGTAGCCCCTGAGCACCTCGGCCTTCAGCGTTGCCCAGATCTCGCGGTGGAGATCGTGGAACGCGGGCTCGATCTTGACCTCGGCGATGTCGCGCGGGCGCGGCAGCGCGACCTTCCAATCGCCGATGATGCGGGCGGCCGGCCCCGCCGACATGATCACCACGCGGTCGGACAGCGCGATCGCCTCCTCGAGATCGTGGGTGACGAACAGCACGGCCTTGCGGTCGGCGTTCCACAGATCGAGCAGCAGGTTGCCCATGATCTGCCGCGTCTGCGCGTCGAGCGGGCCGAAGGGCTCATCCATCAGCAGGATTTTCGGATCGCGGATGAGCACCTGGACGAGGCCGACGCGTTTTCTTTGTCCGCCCGAGAGCATGTGCGGATAGCGCGCGCCGAACTCGGCGAGACCGACGCGCGCAAGCCAGGCCCGCGCGCGCTCGCGCGCAAGCGCGCGAGCGATGCCAGCGGTCTCGAGCCCGATGGCGACGTTCTCCAGCGCCGTCTTCCACGGAAACAAGGCATCCGCCTGAAAAAGATAGCCGGCCTGGCGGTTGAGCCCGGCGAGCGGCGCGCCGAAGATCTCGACCCGGCCAGTGGACGGCGCGATCAGCCCGGCGGCGACGTTGAGCAAGGTCGATTTGCCGCAGCCGGTCGGGCCGACGATGGCGACGAACTCGCCGTCGGCGAGGGCAAGCGAGGTGCGATCGACCGCGGCGTAGCTGCCGCCATCGGCAAGGCGAAAACTGATCGCCACCTGCGACAGCGCAACGGCGGGCACCGCCGATCCTGCAGTCCCCTGCACCATCCGCCTCCGGCCAGCACTCGGCCGGGAACGCTACCCGCACGGCGGCAGCTTGCAAAGGCGCACGGAGCGTTGGCGAAGCCTCTGGAATGTGATCCCGCGTTCTGTCGTTCCCGCGCATAGCGCGTCGAAGACGCGCGTAAACGCGCTTTTGCTGTCGCGGGGTACCCCTCGCGGGGACGACAACTGCATTGTTCAGATCTCGAGCGCGGCGTTGTGATATGTTCGGCATGACAGGTGCGTCGTTGATGTCATGCCCGCAAGCTACAAGATCGTGCTGACGCCGTTGGCGAAGGCTGCCGCCGAGAAATGCGGGTCCGCCGCCGCCCTGGAAGCAGAGGTGCGCGCCCAAATCCGGCATTTAGTTGCGGACGAGATGTCCTACGCAAATATGATGTTTCATACATTCGAGATGGCCGGCCAGGAATATATCTGTACGCCGGAGAAGATGGACGGAGAAATCGTCCTGCGGGTGGATACCTGCAGCCGCAGAGACGCAAAGCCCCTCGAGAAGGGGCCGCTCGCCGGTCAAACGCTGAGCTACCCGCAACCCGACAGCGACTGACCGCAGCGCATCAGTTGCGGCTGCGATCGACGAGTGCCCGCTGCTTGATCCACGGCATCATCGCGCGGAGCTTGGCGCCGATCTCCTCGATCGGATGGGTGGCCATCTTGGCGCGCATGGCCTTGAACGAAGTCTGATTGACGCGATTCTCCAGCATCCAATCCTTGACGAACTTGCCGGACTGGATGTCGTCGAGGATCTTCTTCATCTCGGCGCGGGTGGCGTCGTTGACCACGCGCGGGCCGGAGACGTATTCGCCATATTCGGCGGTGTTGGAGACCGAGTAATTCATGGTGGCGATGCCGCCTTCGTAGATGAGGTCGACGATCAGCTTCACCTCGTGCACGCACTCGAAATAGGCCATTTCCGGCGCATAACCGGCCTCGACCAGGGTCTCGTAGCCGGCCTTCATCAATTCCACCAGGCCGCCGCAGAGCACCGATTGCTCGCCGAACAGATCGGTCTCGCACTCCTCGCGGAAGGTGGTCTCGATGATGCCGGCCCGCCCGCCGCCGATCGCCGCGCCGTAGGAGAGCGTGAGATCATGGGCATTGCCGGAGACGTCCTTGTGCACCGCCATCAACACCGGGACGCCGGCGCCGCGCTGGTATTCCGCGCGCACGGTGTGGCCGGGTCCCTTGGGCGCGATCATCATTACGTCGAGATCGGCGCGCGGCTCGATCAGGTTGAAATGGATGTTGAGGCCGTGCGCGAACATCAGCGCCGCGCCCTGCTTCATGTGGTCGGCGAGGTGCTCGCGATAGATGTCGGCCTGCAGCTCGTCGGGCGTGAGCATCATCATCACGTCCGCCCATTTGGCCGCGGCGGCGACGTCCATGACCTTGAGCTTTTCGCCCTCGGCCTTCTTGACGCCCTGCGAGCCCTTGCGCAACGCGACGGCCACGTCCTTGACGCCGGAGTCGCGCAGGTTGAGCGCATGGGCGTGACCCTGGCTGCCGTAGCCGATGATGGCGACCTTCTTGCCTTTGATCAGGTTGATGTCGGCGTCGCGATCATAGTAAACGCGCATGGTTCTCACCCCTGCTCGGGCCAAGTATTGGCCGCTGCCTTGCCGCTTCTAGGTTCTATGACCCGCCGGGACAAGTCTGGCGGGGATAATCGGCGTCACATGCCCTCCGGCCCGCGGCCGATCGCGACGATGCCGGTGCGCGAGACCTCGACCAGGCCGAGCGGGATCATCAGCGCGACGAAGCTTTCGATCTTGTCGCTCGCGCCGGTGATCTCGAACACGAAGCTCTCGGTCGAGGCATCGATCACGCGGGCGCGGAAGGCATCCGCGAGCCGCAGCGCCTCCATGCGGTGATCGCCCTTGCCGCGCACCTTGACCATGGCGAGCTCGCGCTCGATGTGCGGCCCCGCCACCGTCATGTCGACCACCCGGTGCACCGGCACGAGCCGATCGAGCTGGCTCTTGATCTGCTCGATCACCATGGGCGTGCCGCGGGTCACGATGGTGATGCGCGAAAGATGCTTCTCGTGCTCGGTTTCGGAGACGGTGAGCGATTCGATGTTGTAGCCGCGCCCGGAGAACAGGCCGATCACGCGCGCCAACACGCCCGGCTCGTTGTCGACCAGCACCGACAAGGTGTGGGTCTCGACTTGCTCCGAGACGGTCGCGGCGGGGTAGTGGGTGGTGTTCACTGGCGAACTCCAGACTCACATCGAGTCGTCCCCGCGCATAGCGCGTCGAAGACGCGCGTAAACGCGCTTCTGGCGGGGACCCATATTCCAGAGGCGGTGGTTATGGGTCCCCGCTTTCGCGGGGACGACAGAGGCAACGCGATGCAGAGCCAATCAACCGAATTGCGCATCACACCATCACCTTGCCTTCCTCGGTGATGGCGTCCTCCACGCTCACGGTGGCGTCGCCGAGCAGCATCTCGTTGTGAGCGCGCCCGGAGGGGATCATCGGGAAGCAGTTTTCGTTGGGATCGACCACGCAATCGAAGATCACCGGCTTGTTCACGCCGATCATCTCGCGGATGGCGCCATCGACGTCGCCGGGGCGTTCGCAACGGATGCCGACGGCGTGATAGGCCTCCGCGAGCTTGACGAAGTCGGGCAAGGCCTCGGTATAGGAATGGGAGTAACGGCCGCCGTGCAGCAGCTCCTGCCACTGGCGCACCATTCCCATGTACTGATTGTTGATGATGAAAATCTTGATCGGCAGGTCGTACTGCACCGCCGTCGACATTTCCTGCATGGTCATCAGCACCGAGGCTTCGCCGGCGATGTCGACGACCAGCGACTTGGGATGCGCAAGCTGCACGCCGACCGACGCCGGCAGTCCGTAGCCCATGGTGCCGAGACCGCCGGAGGTGATCCAGCGGTTCGGTTGCTCGAACCGGTAGAATTGCGCCGCCCACATCTGGTGCTGCCCCACCTCCGTGGTGATGTAGGTGTCGTGGTCCTTGGTCAGCTCGTAGAGCCGTCCAATGGCGTATTGCGGCTTGATCAGCTCGTTGGAGTTCTTATAGGCGAGCGATTGGCGCCCACGCCATTTGTCGATCTGCTTCCACCAGGCGGCAAGCGCCGCCTTGTCGGCATGCATCGCGGTCGAGCGCCACAGCCGCACCATGTCCTCGAGCACGTGGGCGCAGTCGCCGATGATCGGAATGTCGACCTTGACGTTCTTGTTGATCGAGGACGGGTCGATGTCGACGTGGATTTTCTTCGAGCCGGGCGAGAAGGCGTCGAGCCGACCGGTGATGCGGTCGTCGAAACGCGCGCCGATGCAGATCATCACGTCGCAGTCGTGCATCGCCAGGTTCGCCTCGTAGGTGCCGTGCATGCCGAGCATGCCCAGCCATTGCGGATCGGACGCGGCGTAGGCGCCGAGCCCCATCAGCGTCGAGGTGATGGGAAAGCCGCTGAGCTTCACCAATTCGCGCAAGAAATGGCTCGCCTCGGGGCCGGAATTGACGACGCCGCCCCCGGTGTAGAAGAGCGGACGTTTGGCGTGCCGCATCACCTCGATCGCGGCCTTGATGCGGTCGAGGTCGCCTTTCACCTTCGGCTGGTAGCCTTTGTGGTGGAAGTCCCTGGGCCGCGAGTAGACGCCCTTGGCGAACTGGATGTCCTTGGGGATGTCCACCACCACCGGACCCGGCCTGCCGCTCTTGGCGATATGGAACGCCTCGTGCAGAACGCGCGGCAGCTCGCCGATGCTCTTCACGAGGTAATTGTGCTTGGTGCAGGGGCGCGTGATGCCGACCGTGTCGCATTCCTGGAATGCGTCGTTGCCGATGAGATGGGTCGGCACCTGTCCGGTGAGGCACACGAGCGGGGTCGAGTCCATGAGCGCGTTGGTCAGTCCGGTAACGGCATTGGTGGCGCCGGGACCGGAGGTCACCAGCACGCAGCCGACCTTGCCGGTCGAGCGCGCATAGCCTTCGGCCGCGTGCACGGCGCCCTGCTCGTGCCGCACCAGGATGTGCTGGACCTTCGGCTGCTGGAACAGCGCGTCGTAGATCGGCAGCACCGCTCCGCCGGGATAGCCGAAGAGGTGTTCGACCCCCTGATCGGCCAGCGCCTCGATCACCATGTCCGCCCCGGTCATTTCTTTGCTCATCGTCAACTCCACCGGTCCACGCCGTAGAAAATCAAAAAGGGCCGCGAGGGCCCTTTGCGCACCGCCACGTTCGCAGATGGCCTAGCCATCCACGGCGGTGCGCCTTCGCACGATTACGAGCACTTGAGCAATAAAGTTGCGCATCCGCGCGCCCTTTCGTCACTTCGTTGCCGACCCTTATATGGGGTGGAACAGGGCCAGTCAAGCAAACCCGACTCATCCGCGGCGCTGCCGAGATCGAAAGTTAACGGACCTGATCCGGGTGATCGTCACCCGACCCCGACCGCGGATCTCGAATTGCAATGCTCTTCCCTCGTCAAATCGTGATTGCGGGGGACGACGGGACGCGCGCATTTGATTGGGCGTTATCTCGTCTACTTGTATGTTCGCCGTCGCTGGAGCGGGCGTGACGCATGCCATTCCTTCGCGAGAGGTCCGGGCGTTGGTCGCCGGTGAAGATCGTCGCCTTCGTGGCGGCGCTGCTGCCCGCGCTTTGGATTGCCTATCAGGCCGCCGCCGATGAGCTCGGCGCCCGCCCTGTCACCGAGGCGATCCACCAGGCCGGCGACTGGGCGCTGCGGTTTCTGCTGATCACGCTGGCGATCACGCCGGCGCAGCGTATCTTCAATTATCCCCGCATCATCCTGGCGCGGCGCACGCTCGGCGTCGCATGTGCGGGCTATGCCGTCCTGCATTTTTCGCTTTACGTCCTCGATCAACACTTCGACCTGTTCAAGGTGGCGAGCGAGATCGTCTTGCGCATCTATCTCACGATCGGCGCGCTGGTATTGGCGAGCCTGATCGCGCTCGCTTCGACTTCGACCGATGCCGCCATAAGCCGGCTCGGGTCAGCGCGCTGGCACCGCCTCCACCGCCTGGTCTACGTGATCGCGCCGCTCGCCGCCGTGCATTTCTTCATCCAATCCAAGCTCAACATCTACCAGCCGGTGCTGATGGCGGGGTTCCTGATGTGGCTGCTGGGGTACCGCGTCCTTTACCGGCGCAACGGCGAGGTCACCCCGCTTCACCTCGTGCTTCTTGCCGTCGGCGCCGCCGCGGCGACCGCGATCGGCGAAGCGACGATCTACTACTTCACCAGCGGCGTCGACGCGCGGCGCATCCTGCTTGCCCATTTCGACCTCGATCTGGAGGTGCGACCGGCGTGGTGGGTGCTTGCCGCCGGCCTCACGGTCGCCGCCGTCGCTTTCTGGCGGCAAAAGCCCGCGCGTCAGCGCCCGAGCGCGCGTCGGATCTCGCCCAACGCCGTGCCGGGCGTGGCCCAGGTCCAATCCGGCAGCTGATGGCGAAACCAAGTGCCCTGGCGCTTGCTGTAGCGCCGGGTGTCGCGCTTTGCCCCTTCCACCGCTGCGGCCAAGTCGATCTCGCCGTTGAGATGCCGGATCAGCCACGGCACGCCGTGTGCTTTCATGGCGGGGAGCGCAGGATCGAGATCTCGGCGCCTCAGCGCGCGCACCTCGTCGAGCGCGCCGGAGGCCAGCATGGCATCGAAACGGGCATCGATGCGGCGGTAGAGTTCCACCCGCTCGACATCGAGGAAGAGCTTGACCGCAACCGCGGGATCGAGCGCCGGCTTCATGCCCTCTCGGTGCCAATCGGTGAGCGAACGGCCGGTCGCCAAAATGACCTCGAGCGCGCGGGTGACGCGAGCGCGATCCCTCGGCATCAAGCGGTGCGCGGTCGCGGCGTCGCGCGCGCTGAGCTCGGCATAGAGCGCAGCGGTGCCCTCGCGCTCGAGCCGCTCCCTGACCGCTGAGCGGATCTGAGGCGGGATCGGCGGGACGGCGGCAAGCCCCCGCGTCAGCGCCTTGAAATAGAGGCCGGTGCCTCCGACCACGACGGGCAAGCGCCCCGCCCGCTCGACCGCGGCCAGCGCGGCGCTGGCATCGACGCACCAACGACCGACCGAATAGTTCTCGGCGGCGTCCACGTGACCGTAGAGGAGATGGGGGACGCGCGCCTCCTCCTGCGCGCTCGGGCGGGCGGTGACGATGCGCAGATCGCGATAGACCTGCATGGAATCGGCGTTGATGATCGTGCCGCCGAGCGCTTCCGCCAGCGCCAACGCCAGCGCCGACTTGCCGCTCGCGGTCGGTCCTGCGATAAGCACCGCCCGTTTTGATGCTCGATCGGTCATTCCATGACCTTCGTCGCGACGCTGATCTCAAATCCCGCGACACCGTCGCTCGATGCCGCCGCGATCGAGCATGCGCGCCGCGCGTTGCCGTCGGCGCAGGCGCCGAGTTGGCTCGATCCCGGCGTTGCCGCCGACATTCCCTTTGCCGGGAGCCAAGAACATACCCGAGCAAACGGCAAGCGCGCGCTCGCCGACCGCGTGCGTGCGGCGCTTGCCGGCGTTCCGGCCGACGTGGTGCTGCAGCCGGTGAGCGGCCGGCGCAAGCGGCTTTTTCTCGCCGACATGGATTCCACCATGATCGGGCAGGAATGCATCGACGAGCTCGCCGACTATGCCGGGGTCAAGCCGCAGGTCGCCGCCATCACCGAACGCGCCATGCGCGGCGAAATCGAATTCGCGCCGGCGCTGCGCGAGCGGGTGGCGCTGCTCGAGGGCCTGCCCGCGTCGGTGGTCGACGAGGTCATCGCCAAGCGGATCAGGCTCACGCCGGGGGCGCGCACATTGGTTGCGACGCTGCGAAAGAACGGCGTCTATACCTGTCTCGTCACCGGCGGCTTCACGCTGTTCACGCAGCGCATCGCCGCCCTGATCGGCTTTCACGAGAACCGCGCCAATACGCTCATCGTCGATGGCGGCGGCCGCCTGACCGGGCAAGTGGCCGAGCCGATCTTCGGGCGTGACGCCAAGCTCGCGACGCTGATGGAGCTGACGCGGCGGCTCGCCATCGCGCCGGAGGCGACGCTCGTCGCCGGCGACGGGGCGAACGACATCGCCATGATCGAAGCGGCGGGGCTGGGCGTCGCCTACCACGCCAAGCCCAGCGTCGCCAAAGCCGCGGCCGCGCGCATCGACCACGGCGACCTCACCGCGCTGCTCTACGCGCACGGGTAGACTCCGGTGGGGGCCTTCCAAAGATTTGTCTCCGCGTCATGCGCGGGCTTGACCCGCGCATCCATCTTCTTCGCAAGAAACTTTTTGCAAAGATGGATGGATTGCCGGGTCAAGCCCGGCAATGACGGCCCAGCACTTGGGTGAGCGGAAACCTGCCCCGATCCTCTTACTGCAGGCTCAGCGCCACGAAGCGCAGTTCGCCGTCGGCGCCCGCCACCAGCAGCAGCGCCGACTTGCGGCCGTCCTTCTTGAGCTTGTCGATCTTGGCCTGCAGGTCGTCGGCGTTCGCGACCGCTTCCTGCGCGATCTCCACGATGACGTCGCCGGGCGTCAAGCGCTTGTCGGCCGCCGACGAGTTCGCATCCACGCCGGTGATGATGACGCCCTTGACCGTGTCCTTGATCTTGTAGCGCTTGCGCAGATCGTCGGACATGTTGGCAAGCTCGAGACCGAGTGTCTTCTTCACCACCGGCTTATCGGTCGTGCCCCCGTCCTTCGGATCCGCCGCCGCCAGCTTCTCGCCGTCCTCGAGCCGGCCGAGCGTGACGGTCTTGGTCTCTTCCTTGCCCTTGCGGATGACGACCACCGGCGTCTGCTTGCCGACCGGCGTGTCGGCGACGACGCGCGGCAGATCACGCATCTCCTTGATGTCCTTGCCGTCGAACTTGACGATCACGTCGCCCGGCTCGATGCCGGCGGGCTTGGCCGGGCCTTTGTCGTCGACGCCCGCGACCAGCGCGCCGCGCGGCGGATTGATCTTCAGGCTGTCGGCGATCTCGTCGGTGACCTGCTGGATGCGCACGCCGAGCCAGCCGCGCCGGGTCTCGCCGAACTGCTTGAGCTGATCGATCACCGGCATAGCGGTTTTCGACGGCACCGCAAAGCCGATGCCGATCGATCCGCCGGAAGGGGAAATGATCGCGGTATTGATGCCGATCACCTCGCCGTCGAGGTTGAACAAGGGGCCGCCGGAATTGCCGCGGTTGATGGCGGCGTCGGTCTGGATGTAATTGTCGTACGGCCCGGAATTGATGTCGCGGTTGCGCGCCGAGACGATGCCGGCCGTCACGCTGCCGCCGAGGCTGAACGGGTTGCCGATGGCGACGACCCATTCGCCCAGCCGCAGCTTGTCCGAATCGCCGAAGGTCACCGCCTTGAGCGGCTTGTCCGGCTTGACCCGCAGCAGGGCGATGTCGGTCTTCTGATCCTTGCCGATGATCTCGGCCTTGAGCCGCGCGCCGTCGTTGAGAATGACGGTGATCTCGTCGGCTTCCGAGATGACGTGATTGTTGGTGACGACGATGCCGGACGGATCGATGATGAAGCCGGAACCGAGCGAGTTGACGCGGCGCGGGCCGCGCTCGCGGTTCTGCGGATCGCCCTGGCCGCGCCGATTGAAAAAGTCCCTGAACAGCTCGTCCAATTGCGGATCATTCGGCAACTGCGGCATCGGAGAGTTGCGCGCTTCGACCTTCTGCGAGGTGGAGACGTTGACCACCGCGTCGATCACCTTCTCGGAGACATCGGCGATGGTATCGGGCCCACGCGCGGCTGCTGCAGTCGAGAGCGCCGGCAACGCGATCGCCGCCGCGGCGACCGCGGCTACGGCTGGCTGCCGGATCTGCCGGGCAAATTGAACAAGCGTGCCGAGCATGGGCGTCTGACCTCCTGGACGGCGTGAGGGCGAGACAGTGCCCCCGTCCGAGTGTGGACGCAAGGGCGATCTCGACACGGCGAATTAGGCTTGCGATTAGGGCGGAATCGGGACCGGCGCGCGCCGCGCACGGCCATGAGTCCGCGCGTCGACTCACCCGCGCACGAACCAGATCAGCAGCAGGCCGAGCACCGCGGAGGCGATGCCCGCGATCCGCAGCGACGTTTCCGGGCTCTCGAGCGCGCTCGCCGCCAGCCGTTTTGCGGCCCGGGGGAAAGCGGCGAATAGCAGTCCTTCAATGACGAGCACGAGGCCGATCGCGGCGATGAACTCGGCCATCTTTGCCCAACCGGTGCCGTGGTGGCGAAGTTTCCCCGCTACTTCGCCGGCGGCGTGTTGCTCGGCGGCGCGCCACCCTCGCGCGGCTTGCCCGATGGATCCACGAAGTAGCGAAAGAACTCCGAATCGGGCTTGAGCAGCATGCGCGTGTCGTTGGCTTTCAGCCCCGCTTCGTAGGCCTGCATCGAACGATAGAACGAGAAGAAGTCGGGATCGCGCCCGTAGGCATCGGCGAAAATGCGATTGCGCTCGGCGTCGCCCTCGCCGCGGGTCCGCTCGCCCTTGGACTGCGCCTCGGCGAGCAACACCGTGACATCGCGATCCGCCTTGGCGCGGATCTCCTGCGCCTTCTGGGCACCCTCGGCGCGGTACTGCGCGGCCTCCTGCTGACGCTCGGTCTGCATGCGCTGGTAGACGGCCTGGCTGTTCTGCTCGGGCAGGTCGGCGCGGCGGATGCGAACGTCGACGACGGCGATGCCGAAGGCCTGCGCCTCGTTGTCGAGCTGCTCGCGCACGCGCGCCATCAGATGCTCGCGCTGGTCGCGCACGACCTGCGTCAGCGTGGCCTCGCCCAGCACGCGGCGCAGCGCCGAGTTGAGCAGGATCGAGAGCTGCGAGTTCGCGCCCTCGACGGTCCCGACGGTCTGAAAGAATTTCAGCACGTCCTTGATGCGGTAGCGTGCAAACGCGTCGACCACCAGGCGCTTCTGGTCCGACGCGATCACCTCCTGCGCCGGGTTTTCGAGATCGAGGATGCGCTTGTCGATATTGATCACGCTGTCGATGAGCGGAATCTTGTAGTTCAATCCCGGATCGACGACCACGCGCACCGGTTGACCGAGCCGCACCACCAGTGCCTGGCGGGTCTGATAGACCGTGAACAGCGTGCCGTAGGCGACGACCAGCGCTACGATGATGAGGACGGCGACAATTCCGCCGACAAGATTGAGTCTCATCGGCTGCCTCCGGTCTGCGGCGGCGTCTGCGGCCGCCGCGTAAGCTGGTCGAGCGGCAGATAGGGAACGACCCCGCCTCCCTGATCCAGGATGATCTTGTCGGTGCCGCCGAACAACCGCTCCATCGTTTCCAGATACATGCGCTGGCGGGTGACGTCGGGCGCCTTTTTGTATTCGTCGTAGACCTGGAGGAAGCGCGACGTCGCGCCCTTGGCCTCGGCCACCGTCTGCTCGCGATAGGCTTCGGCGCCCTGGGTAATCTGCGCCGCCTTTCCGCGCGCTTCCGGCACCACCTTGTTGGCGTAGCTCTGCGCTTCGTTCTGCGACCGCTCACTGTCGGCGCGGGCGGCCTGCACGTCGCGGAAAGCATCGATCACCTGCGACGGCGGGTCGACCTTCTGCAGCTGGACCTGCGTGATCTGGACGCCTGCGCCGTAATTGTCGAGGACCTTCTGCATCAGCTCATGCACGGCGGTTTCGATGTTCTGCCGCGCACCGGTCAGAATCGGCTGCAGGGTCGAGCGGCCGATGATCTCGCGCATGGCGCTCTCGGCCACCGCCTTCACCGTGCCTTCGGGCTGCTGGATGTTGAACAGATAGTTTTCTACCCCTTTCGCCTCCGGCTTGATCTTCCACAACACCGAAAAGTCGACGTCGACGATGTTCTCGTCGCCGGTGAGCATCAGGCTCTCCTCCGGCACGTCGCGGATGGTGGTGCCGCGGCGCAGGTCCTCCACCACGCGCATGCCGACGTCGATCTTGTTGACGCGCAAGGCCTTCGGCGTCAGCGCCGTCTCGATCGGATACGGCAAGTGATAGTTCAGTCCCGGTTTCACCTCGCGCACGGCGGCGCCGAAGCGCAACACCACGCCGAGCTCGTCGGGCTCGACGCGGAAGAAGCCGGAAAACAACCAGATGGCTATCGCGGCCAGCACGATGAGGGCGAGCCCCTTGCCGCCGAGGCTGCCGCCCGGCAGCACCGTGCGCAGCTTGTCCTGGCTGCGGCGCAGAAATTCCTCGAGATCGGGCGGCGTCGGGCCCGATGGCTGCTGGCCCGAGCCCCAGGGGCCCTTACCTCCGCCCCCTGATCCCCATGGCCCGCCGCCCTGATTGCTCCACGGCATCGACTGCCTCCTCGCTGCGTCGGCCTACGGGCCGACGCGCCTGTTTCGATTTGCTGGGGTTATAGGGGAGGTGTCATCGCGTTACAACGCGGCTCAAGCGCGTGCGGCGCGACGGCGCATGGCCTTGCATCCCCGATTAGTGCCCACCATCCGCCCGGCCGTCCAGCGCTGCGCGCCGTTCATAAGTGAGCGTGGTGAAGCTCGCTTCGTCGTCGGGTCCGGCTCGATGCTCGCTGCGTTGCGTTTCCCGCCAAATCTCCGGATCGATGGCCGGAAACTTCGCATCGCCGTCCGGCTCAAGGTGCACGCGGGTGATCACCAGCCGATCGGCGATGGCCATTGTTTGCGCGTAGATGTCGGCTCCGCCCAGCACGATGATCGCATCCGCCGCGCGGCGCAGCGCATCGCCGCGCGCCGCTTTCAGCGCGGCGTCGAGGCTCGATGCGACCAGCGCGCCGGACGCGGCAAAATTCGGGTTGCGGCTGACCACGATGTTGGTGCGGCCGGGAAGCGGCTGCTTGGTGAAGGAAAGATAGGTCGTTCGCCCCACCACGATCGGCTTGCCCCAGGTCAGGGCGCGAAGCCGCAGCATGTCGGACTTGAGCCGCCACGGCAGCGCGCCGCCCCGCCCGATCACGCCGTTGTCGGCAACCGCGGCAACGAGAACGACTTCGATCCGCGATCCCGCACGCGGCCCGCTCACACCGCCACCTTGGCCTTGATGTGCGGGTGGGGATCGTAGCCTTGGAGCGAGAAATCCTCGTAGTGGAAGGCGAAGAGATCGGTCACGGCCGGATTGAGGGTCATCTTGGGCAGCGGCCGCGGCGCGCGCGAGAGCTGCAGCCGCGCCTGCTCCAGATGATTGAGATAAAGATGGGCGTCTCCGAGCGTGTGCACGAACTCGCCGGCGTCAAGCCCGGCCACCTGCGCCACCATCAATGTCAGCAGCGCATAAGAGGCGATATTGAACGGCACGCCGAGGAAGGCGTCGGCCGAGCGCTGGTAGAGCTGACAGGAGAGCCGACCGTCGGCGACGTAGAACTGAAACAGGCAGTGGCACGGCGGCAACGCCATCTTGTCGACATCGACCGGATTCCAGGCCGTGACGATGAGGCGGCGCGAATCCGGATTGCGGCGGATGGCGGACACCACGTTGGCGATCTGATCGATCACGCCGCCGTCGGGAGTCGGCCAGGAGCGCCATTGCCGGCCATAGACCGGTCCGAGCTCGCCGCTCGCATCCGCCCACTCGTCCCAAATGGTGACGCCATGCTCGTTGAGATATTTGACGTTGGTGTCGCCGGCGAGGAACCAGAGCAGCTCGTGGACGATCGATCGCAAGTGCAGCTTCTTGGTGGTGGTGAGCGGAAACCCGTACGCCAGGTCGAAGCGCATCTGATGACCGAACACCGACAGCGTCCCAGTGCCGGTCCGATCGTGCTTCTCGGCGCCATCGGCGAGAATCCGTTCCAGCAAGTCGTGGTACTGGCGCATGGCTGCGCTCCTGCGGCGGCAACGAGCCGAGTCGGCGAGCGGAGTCTACCGCCCTCCCCGCTGTCGGGGAATTGTGCAGCACGACTTGTGAATACAAGCGTCAGTCGGTCGGGCCGGCCGCCTTGATGATCGGCGTCCAGCGCGCGATCTCGCTCTTGACCAAGGCGGCGAGGGCCTGCTGCCCACGTCCCGCCTTGTCCGGGAGCACGCTCCCCAGCTCCAGCAGTCGTTTGCGCGTCTGTTCGTCGTCGAGCGCCTTGTCGAGCGCATCGGTGAGCTTGTCGAGGATGGGCTGGGGCGTGTCTTTCGGGGCGAAGAGCGCGTTCCAGGCCTGGGCCTGGAATTCGGGCAGGCCGGCTTCCCTGCTGGTGGGCACGTCAGGCAGGGCCGGGCTGCGCTCGGCCGTGCCGATGGCATAGGCCTTGATCTGGCCGCCCTGCACCTGCTGCACGAGATTGACGATCTGGTCGCACATGTAGTCGACCTGCCCGGAGATCAAAGCCGTCAGCGCCGGGCCGGTTCCGTTGAATGGGATCGACGCAGGCTTCACGCCCAGGATCGAGTTGAGCAGCAAGCAGGTCGTGAACGACACCGATCCGACGCCGGCATGCGCCATGTTCAGCGTGGCGACGTTCGCCTTGACGTAAGTCACGAACTCCCTGAGGTCCTTCGGCGGAAAGTCTTTCTTCGCCACAATCAGGATCGGCGTGCCGGCCACCAGGCCGATGGGCGCAAAGTCCGCATCCGGCTTGTAGGCAAGGTTGGGATAGAGCGCGACCGAGGCGGCGTGGGTTCCCATGTGACCCATCTCGATCGTGTACCCGTCCGGCGTGGCGCGCGCGGCTCGGGTCGAAGCGGTGGTGCCGCCGGCCCCGACCATGTTCTCGATGATGACGGGCTGCCCGAGCGTGCGGGTCATATGATCGGCGGAGATGCGGGCAACGACGTCGGTCGGCCCGCCGGCGGCAAACGGCACGATCAACGTGATCGCGCGTTGCGGATAATCGGTCTGCGCCGCGGCGGTTCCCGCGGCAAAGCCGACCGCGACGGCGGCGGCAATCGCTCGCGACAGTATCTGGCCCATGGTCGTCCCTCGTTTATGGATATGTTCTTGGGTCTTCGATCGATGCGCGAATGCTACCACCGCGCGGCGGACATTTGCTGCCCGCGCGCGGCGGTAACCTGTCGCAGCCGGTCCGTGGCCGCTGCCCGCTATTCGACGAAGACTTCGTCGCGGCGCCGCCGCATTTTGGGCAGCGCGGCGAGGATCAGCAGAATGATGGCCGTGCTCAGCAAGACCGCCGAGATCGGACGCGTGAAGAACACCGTCACGTCGCCGCGCGCGATCAACATGGCGCGGCGGAGATTCTCCTCCATCAGCGGCCCCAGCACGAAGCCGAGCAGCAAGGGGGCCGGCTCGAAGTCGTGCTTGACCAACCAATATCCCACTATCCCGAAAATCGCCGCGATCGACACATCCGTCGGCGAGTTGTTGATCGAATAGATGCCGATGCAGCAGAACACGATGATGGATGGGTAGAGCAGCCGATACGGCACGCGCAGCAGGCTGACCCAGATGCCGACCAGCGGCAGATTGATGACGACGAGCATCAGATTGCCGAGCCACATCGACGCGATCATGCCCCAGAACAACTCGGGCTGCTTGCTCATGACCTGCGGGCCCGGCACGATGCCGTGGATGGTCATGGCGCCCACCATCAGCGCCATCACCGCGTTCGGCGGGATGCCGAGCGTGAGCAGCGGGATGAACGAGGTTTGCGCCGCCGCGTTGTTGGCGCTCTCCGGCGCGGCCACGCCCTGGATGGCGCCGCGGCCGAAACGCTCCGGATGCTTGGATAGCTTCTTCTCGAAGGTGTAGGCCGCGAACGACGCGATCACCGCGCCGCCGCCGGGGAGAATTCCCACCAGCGAGCCGATGATCGTGCCGCGGGCGATCGCCCCGGAGGAATCGATCAGGTCCTGACGGGTCGGCATCAAGCCGCTGATTTTCGTCTTGAGGATATCGCGGCTTTCGGGCGGGAGCTCGAGATTGCGGATGATCTCGGCGAAGCCGAACACGCCCATGGCGATGTTGGCGAAGCCGATGCCGTCGGCGAGTTCCGCGATGTCGAAGGTCATGCGCCCGGCGCCGGTCTCCAGGTCCGAACCGACCATCGACAGCAGCAAACCGGTGAGCACCATGGCGACCGCTTTGAGCACCGAACCCTTGGCCAGCACCACCGCGAAGATCAGGCCCAGCACCATCAGCGAGAAATATTCAGCCGGCCCGAACAGCAGCGCGAGGCTGGTCAGCGGTGCGCCCAGCGCCGCCACCAGCACCGTCGCCACGCAACCCGCAAAGAACGAGCCGATCGCGGCGATGGAGAGCGCGGGCCCGGCGCGGCCCTGCCGCGCCATTTGGTGGCCGTCGAGACAGGTGATGACGGAGGTGGCTTCACCTGGGATGTTGACCAGTACCGAGGTGGTCGAGCCGCCGTACTGCGCGCCGTAGTAGATGCCCGCGAGCATGATCAGCGCACCGACCGGCGGCAGGCCGAAGGTGATCGGCAGCAGCATCGCGATGGTGGCGACCGAGCCGACACCGGGCAGCACGCCGACCAGGGTACCGACCAGCGCGCCGAGCAGGCAGAACAGGATATTGAACGGATTGGCCGCGACGTGGAAACCCAACCAGAGGTTCGCGAGAAGGTCCGACATGACTTACTCACCCCCGAGTCAGTAGAAGCGCGGCCAAAGCTGGAACGGCAGGTTGAGCAGGTAGACGAACAGCAATATGCAGAACAAAGTCATCACCGTCGCGGCAATGAGGCTTTCGATCCATCGCATTTCCGTCGATCCGAGGATCGAGATCATGAAGGCCAGAAACGTCGCGGGGACGAGCCCGAGCGGCCGGATCATGGCGGCAAAGCTGAGAATGGCGATAATGACGAGAGACGGGCCGCGTATTTTGTACTTTTCGATCGGCGGCCCTTCGGCAAAGACGCCGCCGAGCGCGACGGCGGCGCCGAGGGCTGCAAGAACGAACGAGAACAGCCGCGGCGCCGTGCCGGGCCCAAAGGCGAAACCGCGCTGCCCGGGTAACTCTGCCGACGCGACCAAGGCCAGCGCCGGCAGCATCACGAGAGCGATGCCGCCGTAAAAATCCCGCGGCCCATGCACGGGCACAAAACCAACCGCCGCGGCAATCCCGATCACGGCTAACGCAGCCAACATCAATCGCGGTATGACGGTGTTCGGCACATAAAATCCGTAGCCCAGCATAAAGAGGGCCAGGACCGTAACGATCAATCCACCAATCAAATTGTGCGTGTTGATTGAAAAGCCCGGACGCGTCCCCCCGGGGGACGGTGATACGCCCTCGGACATGTTCCCTCCGTGACACCCCGCACCGTGCGCGCCGAACCTCCCATTCGGCTCGCACAGCGTGATCCGTAGCACATTCCGATGGGCGAGCGGAAGCAACCGCGGCAAATTTCGCTCCCAACGCGACCGGTCAACCCGAGCGGCGGACCCCTGGCAAATCCGCAGCCTTAGGATGCAAGCCCACAAAACCACGTGACTTTCCCGCAGGCCTATTGCCGGGCGCAGTGTCGCCGCATCGCCGGTCGGCGGGGATTGCCGCAACGCAGCGCTGTGCCCGCCCGCGTGAACCGCCCGTGGCAGGGGTCATTCCATGCTCTTTTTTCGTCAACCTTCAGGGCCTATATTCCCGGCTGCCGGCGCAAGCCGGCTATGGCGATAAATGGCCGTCGTAATAAACCTATCGGACCCGGGGGCAGTACCCGGCGCCTCCACCAGGGAGCAGTGATCAGGAGTTGGTCGACACAGCCGTCTTCTGGATGAACCGGCTCCTGATCACTGTTCCCTGCGGGGGCGAAATAGGATCGACGAGGGCGTAAAGGACGTGCTTTTGCCCGGCATGGTTCCACCGTTATCGGGCCAAATTCATAGTTGCCAACGACAACTATGCTCCGGTTGCCCAGGCCGCGTAACGCGGTTTGGAATACCGATCTTAAAGTCCTGAGGTCTTAGCAGCCTCAGGCGGGGTTCGGAGGCACCTGGCAACAGAAGCCTCCACTTCCATATCTAAGCGAGAGCGAAGGCTGGCGCGCTCATGCCAGCGCGCGCTAGCATTCCTGCGGTGAGTCCAGCGCGCTTTGCGTGGTTCAGGCTGCGGATGGTGTGCGCGCAGGCGAAACGGATCACATATGGCGGTCGATCACATCCGCTACGACATCTTGGTCCAAGACGCCCTGCGCGGGGCCGTGCGCAGGGTGCTCATGGACACCGCCGAGAACGGTCTTCCCGGGGAGCATCACTTCTATATTTCCTTCGACACCCGCGCGGACGGCGTGCGCCTGTCGCCCCGCATGCTCGCGCAGTATCCCACGGAGATGACCGTCGTTCTGCAGCACCAGTTCTGGGACCTGGTGGTGACCGAGAGCGGCTTCGAGGTCGGCGTGTCCTTCGGTGGCGTGCCGGAGCGGCTGACCGTGCCGTTCGCGGCGGTCAAGGCCTTCTTCGATCCTTCGGTGCAGTTCGGCTTGCAGTTCGAGGAAATGGCCGATGCCGAAGCGTCCGAGCAGGCCGGCCAGGGCGTTGCTGCGGCCAAGGATCCTGACGCGGCGCGCTCGCCGGCGGAGCACGAGGCGATGACGCAGGTGAACGTCGCAGTGCCCGTTCCCGCCAATCCTGAACCAGCGGCAACGACGTCGGACGCGCAGCCGGACAAGCCCGCGGGCGGCGGTGAGGTCGTGCGACTCGATCGCTTTCGCAAGAAATAGCGCGGGCGGCAAAGCAGCGAATTAAGCTCCTCGCCGTTCCCCGCGCGAAAGGTCAATCGGTCCAGTTGATTCGCGCCGTGGGGGAGGCGGGTGTCGGCCAGGCGGCGCGGACGCGGCCGCCCATGCTCATCGGTAAACCTTTTGTGAGGGGCGCGGCCCTTCGTCCGCGTCAACGCATGGCTCTGAATTTCAGGTCTACCCGTCGAAGGCGCAGAATGTTTCCAACGAAAGCATCAGCAATTCCATTCCTTCTCGCAAGTTAATCTGTCAATGGTATTGGTGGGTGTTTTGAATAATAGAGGATGCCAGGGCAACTGTATTGTACAGGCTCCCTGAATACCAAACTCAACACTGTCGGTTCCAGCGGCTAGCAAGATGATCAGATTTTAAAGCTGTGATGCATGAAAACGTTTACTTGAGCACCTTCACCGGCGGGAACTCCGCCGGACGTCCGCTGCCACGGTATGGGCGTATTTGGCCCCGAAGCCACATGCGAGGGACCTGCATCACCCCGGGAGCGGCTCATCGAGTGCAGGATGGGCGAGATCGTTAACTTTCGCAGGGCGCGCAAGAAGGCTGCGCGGCAGCTTGCCGGGGGAATGGCATCCGCCAATCGACTTCGGCACGGACGCAGCAAAGCCGAGCGCGAACTCGAAACCAAACGCGCCGCGAAGGCCCGCCGCGAGCTCGACCGCCACCGGATCGAAACGGGAGACGAGCGATGAAATCTCCGGTCGTCAAACGCTCCATCGTCATCGCTGGCCACAAGACCAGTGTCAGCCTTGAGGATGCGTTCTGGAAGGGCCTCAAGGAGATCGCCAGCGGGCGCGACATGACGTTGTCCGATCTCGTCGCCGCGATCGATTCCGAGCGGCAACACGGCAACCTATCGTCGGCGATTCGCTTGTACGTGCTCGATTTCTATCGCAACCAGCTGTCCGACCATAACGAGGGCCGTGACGGAACGCGCGGCGTCATCATCGCTCGCGCAGCCTCGAGCGCGTAGCACCTTTCCAGCGCGTCGTTCCAGCGCGTCGCTCGAGCGCGTCGTTCCGGCGCGCTAACGCCCGAACCCGAACAATATTTCCGAAAGGGAGGGCGGCCGCGTGGGTGCGGGTGGCGGCTTTTGCGCTTGAGCGGGCGCGCCTTGCGTGGCGGCCGCTCCCGGCTGCGACCGCGGCGCGCGCGGCACCCGCGGCGTCGGCGCCGGGCGGATATCGATTGGCGCTGGCAGCGGTTGCAGGCCTTCGGCCGCCGGCGCCGCAGGTTTCGGGCTTGGCGCGGTGGTCGCGTTGACCGCCGCGGGAACCGGGGGCGGCACCGGCGCGCGGCCCTCCAGCACGTCGAGCTTCTTCGACTGCTGCTCAACCGCGCGCAGCGCGAGCCAGCTGGTGAGCGCAGCGACGTCGATGGTGCGCTTCGGCGTGTCGATCGGCCCCTTCAGTGCGATGCCGATTTCCGGCCGGGTATCGGCCGGAGCGCCCGCCCCGCCCGAACCGAACAAGGTCAACCGCGCGTCGATGGCCGCTTCGGCCAGGTTGACGCTTCCGCTCACTGCGAGATCGCCGCGTTGTGCGCGCACGACCGGGTTGCTCAACCGCGCCTGGCCGGCATCGATGGCGATCGCGCCCTCGGCGAGGATGACGGTGAGGCCGCCGCTCGCAAGCGCGCCATCCATTCGGTCTCGCACTCTGATCGCGTCGATGGGCAGGCCCTGGTCGACCGCACGGATCACGGTGTCGAAGGCGGCCGGATCGAGCCGCGCCGCGCGGGCGTTCTCAAGCGTGAAGCTGCCGCTGCCGGCAAGCGAACCGACAAGGGCAACCGGACTCATTCCGCTTCCTTCGGCGCTCACGTCGAGCGTGAGCCGGCCGGAGAGTGATCCTTCGCCGGGAAGCAGTTCGCCGGCATTGGCGCCGGTAAGACGCAGCCGGCCGCGTGCGGCGAGCTCCTCGGCGTGGCGCATGAACGTCAAGTCGGCGGCCACGCGGCCGCCGGCGATGCTGCCGTCGATTCCCTCCAATGCGAGCTCCGACTCGCCGAAGCGGACGACGCCGCGGACATCGCGCGCGGCAAGCTTGGGAGTCAGAGCAACGCGCGCCGATTTGACCGCGATCTGGCCGCTGAGCGCGGCCAATCCCTGCTCGAACGGCTCCGCCGGCCAAGGCCCAAGTGCAGTTCCGCTCGCACTCGTCGCCGCGCCCGCGCCGCTCGCCGCGCCGCTAGCCGTCCCTTGCGCCGGGACCCCGATGGCGAGCGCGACCGCGGCCGGCAGATCGACCGAACCCAGCTCGATGTCGCCGTCGACGGTGATCGGCTGCTGTTGCATCCCGAGCGCGAGCCGCCCGCCGACGCTCGCGCCCGCCACCGTTCCAGCCACCTCGCTGAACCGCAGCGTGCCCTCGTTCAAAGCGAGCCGCGCCGTCGCCGAGGCGGGCAGCACTTCACCAGCGCGGCCCGCCGCCGGCCGCGGTGAGCGGATGTTCGCGTTCGTGACCTTGAGATTGAGCTCCGCGCTCGGGCTCGCACGCACCGGAACACGGATCGTGCCTTTGGTCGCGACATTGAGCGCGCCGGCAGCGAGCTGAGCGTCGACCCCGAGATCGCCGTCGAGCGGCCCCTTCGCCGTCACAGTCAGCCGTGCCGGCCGCTTGTCGACCGCGATGAAACGGTCGAGCCCGATGAGTTCGATCAGGGCTGCACCATCGTCGGCATCAAGGCGCCCGCTGAGGTTCAGCTTGGCCGCGGCGAGTGCCGCGAGATTTTCGAGCTTGAAGGCGTCGCCGGCGGTACCCGCGTCGCCTTGCAGCGCCACGCGGAAGCTACCAGCGCGGCCCTCGATCTTGAGCTTGGCATTGGCGCTGCCCGCCGTTGCGGGATCAACCGCCAGCGAGGCCCGCAATGCGGCCGGGGTCAAACGCCCGCCCACGCGGCGAAGCTGCTCGGCCGTCTGCGGAGCGAATTTCTCCAGCAGCGCCATCACGCCGTCGAGGGCGCGCACGTCGAGGTCGAGCGTGACCGCGCCGCGCGGCGATTGCGCTTTGCCATCGATGCGACCTTTGACCGCCAGCCCCGCTCCGCCGAAATCGGCGATGGCGAGCCGTTCGATCTCGAAGCCGTTCGCATCGGCCCGCATGCTGACGTCGGTCTGCTTGGCCTCGATGCCGGCCACAACCGCGCGCGCGATCTTGAGCGAGAGCGCGCCTTCGCGCGGCAGGTCGAAGGTCGAGTCGCCGAGCACGGCCTTGGCAACTGCATGGACACGGTCGAAATCGATTTCAGGCGCGGTGAGCGCGACGTCGAGGCGCGCCGGCCGATCGTCGCTCGCCCAGGCATAGGCCAAACGTCCGGCGACGGTCATGCGATCGAACTCGAGCTTGAGCCCCTCGAGCGTGATCGCGTCGCTGCCGAGGGTAACATCGCCGCCGAGGCGCAACGAACCGACGGACGCGGCCTGCTCATCGCCGCGTCCGGTCAGCCAGGCGACGAGCGCGCGCGGATCGTTGGCCTCCAGGCTGCTCGATCCCACGAACTGCACGCCCGTCGCCGTGGTGCCCAGGCGGCCGCCGACGCGCATCTGGGTCATGCCGGGCGCGCGCAGTTCCAGGCTCTTGATGTCCACGCCATCGGCATCGACCGCCAGGTCTGCACCCACGCGCGTCAGCGCTGCGCCGCCGAGCGTGACGCTCTCGGCGTTGATACTCAGCGCCGCGGGGATCGGCAGCCGCGTCGCCGCAATCACAGATTCGGCCAGCGTCTTGACGGCGGCGAGCGGGCGCTGGCGCACCGCCTGCGGCAGCGCCAGCAACCGGTCGAGGTCGATCTGCGACGACGACAGCGCGCCGCTCACCTTCGGCTGCGCCCCGAAGGTCAGATTGGCGCCGCCACTGAGTTTGATCGCCCTGTCGTCAGGACCGTATTGGAATTCGATCTGCTCCAACGCCGCGCTTGCGCTGTCTCCCTTGATGCGGCTGTTCACGCGCCACGGTTCGATGATGAGCGACTGCGCGCCCGCGGGTGCACGCCCGACCGCGCGCGCGAATTGGACGCTGCCTTCGAAGCGCGGCACGCCGCGGTCGATCCAAACCGTGACGTCGGCTTCGGCAGCGAGCGGCTGATCGATCGGATCGACCGCAAAGCGCACCCTCGCGCCGCCGTCCTCCGCGATCCGGCTGGTGGCGAGGCGATAGGGATAACGCTGGCCGGCGATGACGAAGGAGCCCTCGCCTTTGACCGGCCCCGCCAGCGAGCGCACCTCGCCCGTGAACTCCAGCTGGTCGAGCACGAGACCGGCGTCGATCGCGCCGTCGGCGAGGCTGGCGCGGCCGTCCTGGATTTGCAGCCGCGCGATCGACACCCCTTCCAGATCGAAGCCGAGTTTGGGGACCGGCCAAGCCAAGCGGCCTGAGCCGTCGAGCCCGGCCGTGAACTCGGGGCCTTCCAAGCGGGCCTCGGCAATGCGCCATTCCCCGCGCGCCAACGCCCCCAGCGCGAATTCGATGCGCAACATGCGCGCGCGCACCTTGCTGCCCTCTTCCGGCCGGCCGAACTCGATGCCCTCCAGCACCACGGTCGGGGTCGGAAGGAGGCGAGCGTCGATGGCGCCGGTGACGTGGAAGTCGAGCCCGGTCAGGCGGCTGGCTCTGGTCTCGAACTCGCCGCGATAGCTGCCCCAATCGATGAAAAGCGGCCCTACCAGCGCCGTTACCAGCGCCAGGATGAGCGCAATCGCGAGACCGAGCAGGGTCGTCTGCACGCCGTCTCCACCCCAGGTCCGGCCGAAATCCTTCGCACCGGGCGGTGTGCGCAGGCCTCGGAAAAAGCCTGGTTACCAACGAGTTGAGCACGATGATGTGGCCGGATCATAACGGCGGCCGGCCGTGCCCGCGATCCCGCGACCCTGCGCCCCCAGCGGGCGGTAATATCGGGCGCGTTGACGGTCGAGGGAGCCTGACGGCCTTGCCGGCGCTCGCTCGAACCGCGGATCGATCGTAACCGCGGCGGGCGAGCGGCTGAGGCGACCGGCACGATTTGTGCCGACTCATATCGCCACGATTTTCCCCGGATTCATGATGTCGTCCGGATCGAGCGCGCGCTTGATGGCGGCCATGGCCGCGAGCGCGGGGCTTCCCAGCTCGCCTGCGAGGTATTTCATCTTGCCCTGGCCGACGCCGTGCTCGCCGGTGCACGTGCCGTCCATGGCGAGTGCGCGCTCGACCAGCCGCTCGCATAGCGTCTTGGCGGCCTTGACCTCCGCCGCGTCGTTCATGTCGACCAGCAAGCTCAGATGGAAATTTCCGTCGCCCACATGGCCCAGGATCGGCGCAACCAGGCCGAGCTCGGCGACCTCATGCTGGGCCGCGGTGACGCATTCCGCCAGGCGCGAGATCGGCACGCACACATCGGTGGCCAGTGCCTGCGCGCCGGGCCGCAAGCCGCGCGCCGCCCAATAGGCGTCGTGCCGTGCCTGCCACAGGCGCGAGCGGTCCTCGGGCTTGGTCGCCCATTCGAACGGACCGCCGGCGAGATCGCGCGCGATCTCGCCGAAACGCTCGGCCTGCTCGGCGACACCCGCGGGGGAGCCATGGAACTCGACGAACAGCATCGGCACTTCCGGCAGCGCCAGCTTGGAGTAGAGATTGGTGGCTTTGACCTGCAGTTCGTCGAGCAGTTCGATGCGCGCCACCGAGACGCCGGACTGGATGGTAACGATCGCCGCGTTGCAGGCCGCCTCGACCGAGGGGAACGGGCACACACCGGCCGAGATCGCCTCGGGAATGCCGGAGAGCTTGAGCGTGAGCTCGGTGATGACGCCAAGCGTGCCTTCCGCGCCGACGATCAGCCGGGTCAGATCGTAGCCCGCCGACGACTTCTTGGCGCGGCGCGCGGTGGTCATCAGTTCGCCGTTCGCCAGCACGACCTTGAGCGCCAGCACGTTGTCTTTCATGGTGCCGTAGCGCACCGCATTGGTGCCGGAGCAACGCGTCGCCGCCATGCCGCCGAGCGAAGCGTCGGCGCCGGGATCGAGCGGAAAGAACAGGCCTTGATCGCGTAAATGCTCGTTGAGCTGCTTGCGCGTGATGCCCGGCTCGACCACGCAATCGAGATCCTGCGCGTTCACCGCCAGCACGCGGTTCATGTCGCGAAAATCGATCGACACGCCGCCATAGGGCGCATTGATGTGGCCTTCGAGCGAGGTGCCCGTGCCGAAGGGAATGACCGGGACGCGCAGCCTGGCGCAGATGCGCACGATGTCCTGCACGTCGTCGGTCGCCTGCGGGAAGACCACTGCGTCGGGCGGCTCGTTGGCGATCCAGCTCGTTGTGTTGGCGTGCTGCTCGCGCACCGCCCGCGAGGTGACCAGCCGGTTGCCGAATTTCGCCGCCAGCGCGGCAACCGCCGCCTCGATCGCGTTGGGATCGCGGCGCGTGATCCGGTCGGACTTTTCCTGCACCAATGCCATTGCCAACTCACGTCGCGCCGGCATGTTAGCGCAACGGCGCCGGCAAAGCACTTGCCGGCGCCGTCCACCTACGATCCGCCCTCCGCCTTCAGGACCACTTGCGCCGGAACGGAATGAGCATCCCGACCTGGGCGCGATAGCGCTTGTACTCCTCGCCGAACAGCTGGATGAGGTCTCGCTCCTCCAGGAAGATGCCGACGAAGATGTAGGCGGTCGTCACGGCCGCGAACAACAGATGTCCCACCGTCATGACGGGAGCAGCCCAGAACGCGACGATGAAACCGAGATAGATCGGATGCCGCACCAGCTTGTAGAGCACCGGGGTCTTGAAGCGGGGCTCGGGCATCGTGCGGCCCGCGAGGTTGATCGCGACTTGGTGCAGCCCGAACAGCTCGAAATGATTGATCAGGAAGGTGCTGACCAGGACGAGCAGCCAGCCGGCGAACGACAACGCCATCACCGCCGTGGCGAGCTGCGGGTCGGTGATCTCCCAGACGATCTGCGGGATCGGACGCCACAGCCAGAACAGCAGGATCAGCGCCAAACTGGCCAACAGCACGTATGTGCTGCGCTCGATCGAGACCGGCACGAATCGCGTCCACCAGCGCTTGAACGGCGGGCGCGCCATCACACTGTGCTGAACCGCGAACAGCGACATCAGCAGGATGTTGATGATCAGCGCCTGCGCCATCGGCGCAGCCGACCCGCTATCGATGGTCTTGGGCACCGCCACGCCGGAAACGAAGCCGACGGCGTAGAGGAACGTTCCGAGGAATACGGCATAGGCCACGACTCCAAACAGAAATCCGATGATCCGTCCCATCGTCAGTCTCCCTGGCTAGGCATCCGTACGAATTGCACCCGCGTGCGATGTCAGCGCCGCCACCGCAGCGCGGTGACGCTCGATTCTCGCTCGCGGAGGATGTGGGCCGCGCGGGTGACGGTCTTTGAGACAGGCTTGATTTATCCTTGAGGACGTCTTGATTTTTGGCCGTGCGCAGGCGGCTCGCCCCAGCGGATCAGACCGCTCGTCGGCGAGATCGCGACCTTACCTCGCGCACTGATGCTCAGCCGCAAACCCGCGCCGCGCAGCCCAAGGCTCGCGCTCGTCGATCGAAGCGCCAAGCCGCGGACCCGAGCGCCTGAGCCGCTACGCCGCCGCGACCAGGTCCGCCAGCTTCTTGCGCGCATAGAACATGCGCGTCTTGACCGTGGCCTCGCCGACGCCGACGATATCGGCGACCTCTCTGACCGACTTGCCGTGGTAGTAGACGAGGTCGATCACCTCGCCATGCTCCGGCGACAGCCCCGCCAGCGAGTTGCGCAGCAATTCGCTTCGGTTCTTCTTCTGCAGCGCCGCCTCCGGATCGTCCGCGGGATCCACGAGGGTCGATGCGATCCGCGCGTCCAGTTCCGCATCGCTCCGACCGCGTCGGGCCGAGAGCGCCTTGTGGCGGGCGATCGCGAGCAGCCAAGTCGAAACCGAAGACCGCCCCTCGAACGCGGCGGCTTGGCGCCAGACGTCGAGAAACACGTCGCTTAGAAGATCTTCGGCCAGCGTCTCGTCGTGCACGATACGCAGCAGCCAGCGGTAGATCGGCACGCGATGCCGCGCGAACAACGTTCGCATCGCGAGTTGATCGCCGCTGGCGATCCGCCCGATCAACGTTTCGTCCGATGAAGTGTCGCGCGCCACCGCTTGCGCGGGCGACGCGCATCCCGTCCGGGTGATGGCAGTCATGGCTATCCCCTGAAATCACGCTTGGGAGGTAAATTCATTGGCCGGGGGAAGGTTCCTGCGGGCCGAAATCCGATCACCAGACCGTGAAAAAACGCGCCACCGGTCTGTGGAAAAACGCGCCGTCGCGCCGGCCGTCGGCTTGGCTGCGTTAAGACTTGGCCGCGTTAAGGAGTGTTAATTCGACGGAACGAGCGCGTCCGAGCGGCGCCGCAGCACGTTGCCAACCAGCGAGGTGACGCTGGGAACCTCGTTTTCCTGGAACGGGATCGGGCGGCACAGGTCCATCACGATGATACCGAGCCGGGCCATGCGATAGGCGGCGTAGAGGGCGTCCGCGGCGCTGGTTGCCAACCGCTCGGTCACCGCGCCGCCGAGATGCTGCACCAGCGAAGCGCTGGCGATGTCGACGGCGCCCAATTTGCCGGCCTCGAGCACGAGCCGGCGCAGCAGGTGGATGGTAGTGGCGGCGGTCGGCCGGTGCCCGTACGAGGCCGCAATGGCGCGCACCATGCGCACGCCGCAGGCGAGAAAGAAGACGGCATCGGTCAAGCTGGTGGGGCTGATGGCGGTGATGCCGAAGGCGCGCACGACCGCGGTGCGCACGTGCGCCTCGGCCCGGCGGTCGAGTGGTTTCATGACCGTGCGCGACAAAATCTCGATCTGCTGCGCCGTCGCATGGTGAAGCTGGACCTGGCGCTGAAACGCCTCGATGCCCGCGTCGATCTCGCGCTCGCGCGGCACGACCGCCAGCACCGCCGCGATGGCCTTGCGGGCATCCGTCGGCAAGGCCCGCTGGTCGGCGAGCTGACGATGGATCGCCTCCACGCTCCTGAGCCGGAACAGGCTGCCCAGTTCACGCGCGATCACCGCGCCGGCGCCTGCCACTCCCGCCGTCACGGCGGTTGCCGCGAGCACGCCCAAGGCCGTGCTGCGCTCGAATGCGGCGGCAATCCAGCCGACGGCGTCGACCGCCAGCCAGCCGACGAACAGCGCCGCCACCCCCGCGAGGCCGAAGGTCATGACACGATCGCGGCGACGCGGCGCGGCGGGCGTGACAACCGCCACCGGCGCCGGCTCGCTCGGCGTGACGGGCTCGGTGCGCTCGGTCGGGATGATTCGGGGCGCCAACGGCCGGCGCGGCGCAATGTGGTCCGCGGCGTCGACCTCGATCACGCGCGCCATCGGCGCAGCGCCAGGGTCGGTTTGATCGCTCATCGCAGCCGGTCTCCGAGAAGAAACTCGAGCGCCAGGTCGAGGTTGATGTGGGCAATCCCTTCGACCGGCGAGGGATCGATGGCCGGCGGCTCGAACACCGGCACATTGAGGAAAGGCGAGCCCCAGGCGTCGGCGCGCGGCGGACGGATCGGCACATTGCCGACGAAGAATTTCGACTGCGTCTTGCTTCCGACCGGCCGGCCGACCACCACCTGCAGGCGCTGCCCGTCGATCTCCTGAGTATCTTCCGCCGTCGAGATGACGGAAGCGAGCGCCGTCACATCCAACTGCGCGGTGCTGCTTCGGACCTCGAGCGCCGGGAACGCCGCCATGTTGCGCAGTAGCGCCGCGAGGTGGTCGCGCTGGATGTCGGGAACGTGATCGGCCTTGGTGGCGGCAAACAGCACCTTGTCGATATGCGGGCCGAGCAGGAGCTTGGAGAGGATGCCGCCGTGCCCGTAGCGGAAGCTCTCCAGCATGGCATCGAGGGCGAGCCGCGTGTCGTCGAAGGCGTCGCGACCGGCCAGCAACGCGCGCAACACGTCGACGAGCACGATCTGGCGCGAGTATTGCCGGAAATGATCCTGGTAGAACCGCGCCACCTGCTCTCGCTTGTAGACTTCGAAGCGCTCCGCCATCAGCGCGCCGAGCGTATGGGGCGCAAACGTGTCGACGCCTTCGGCGATCTCGAGCGGCGCAAACCACAGATAAGGCACCTCGCCGAGCGTGCCGCGGCACAAAAACCGGCCGGGCTGAAGAAAGCTCAAGCCGTGGCGGTCGCGCGCTTCGAGCAGATAGGCGCAGTAGCGATCATGCGCCTGCTTCGCGACCTCCTCGCTCGCAGCCTCGTCGGGCCGGTGCTGGGCGACAAAGCCGAGAAAGTCGCGCGCGATCTCGGCACGCACGCCTTTGCGCAGCGACCGCAGCGTCGCGCGCGACCACTCGGCATAGCCCTGCGCCAGCAGCGGGAGGTCGAGCAGCCACTCGCCGGGATAGTCGACGATCCTGATGGTCAAGCTCGCGGGGCTGCCGGTGATCCCGCTCAGAAGCTTGCCGAGCGTGCTGGCCGGCGCGAAGCGCACTTCAATGCCGATCTCGCTGATGTCGGCGGTGCGCGCCGGCCAGTCCGGGATAGCCATCTTCTCGATATTGCTCAGATATGGAAACCGCGGCAGCCGGTTCGCCCCCGCGCCTTCCACCGTGGCGGCGATCAGGCGGCGCTCGCCGACGACGCCGAGCAGCGGCATGCGGTTGGGATTGTGCGCGCAGCTCAAGAGATTGTGGATCAGGCTGGTAATGAAGACGGTCTTGCCGGAGCGGCTCAAGCCCGTCACCGCGAGCCAGACGGTCGCGCCGCCGGCAAGCTCGCCGAGATTGAGCCGCTCGGATGCCTGGGCGAAGATCGGCGACAGCCAACTCAAATTCACGAAGGACGGCATTACCAATCCGATCGCTCAGTTCTCCTGCCGTCGTCCCCGCGAAAGCGGGGACCCAAGACCACCCGGCCTCTGGAATATGGGTTCCCGCTTGCGCGGGAACGACAGGAGGTGGGCTTAAAATAGGGCTTTCGCAAGTGGAATCGGGAGGTGGACGGCGCGGCGCGGCCCGTCGTAAGGGTCGCCCCAAGCTCGACCTTCGCGATCGGGCCTTACCTAATGATTACGCGCGCGCTTGCGCTGGCACACCGACCCTCGTGTCGCGTTTGGTCAACAAAGGATAATTCCGGCGCTGCAAACCGAGCGCCTCGCCGAACACGCCGCTGACCCGCATTCCCCTTTGCGGGGCGCTTATGTTCCGGCCGTGTCCCCCGGCGCATCACGATTACGGCGTCGTGTACTCCACCATCGCACTCACCTGGGGACGAAAACCTGCGGGCGGATTCAATTGGACCGATGCTGCTTGGTCATCCGCGTGCATGAAGTGGAAGAATTTGCGCCCAACTTCGATGTTTACGTTGAGCGTCTGTATTGGCCCACTGCCCCTCAGTATCCTCACCGTGGCAGGAATTGTCGCAGGCGCGCCAGCATCCCCAAAGTTGTCGTAGGCGAGCGAAAGAACAACGGTGGTGAACTTGACGCCCCCGGAAACCTCCGGAGGTGGGAGGGGTACCACTCGCCGCAGAGCCGTCGGGCCGCCACCGGGGACTTGCTGGTCGATGAAGACGGCATACGCACCTGAGCCCATGATGACCTCCTGACAGTGATGTTGCAGACGATCGTATCCTCGCAAATCGCCGGCGCGCCCGGTGTGAGGCGCCTCACAGGCGCTGATTTTTTTTCGAGCCACGCCAGCCTGAATGAGGTCGCGCGCTACACCGAAGCTGCCGATCGGAAGCAACTCGCGCAGTCGGCCATGGCCAGAGTGCGAACATTGATTGTCAAGCCTGATGAACGGTTTGCCAAAAAGCGCTAAAAAACCTCTCAGAAATCAACGCTAAGATTTCCCCATGCTCGACCGTCGCGATCTCGAACCGGTGTTCTTCGCCCCCTTCGTCTCCTCGCCGATGCGGGTCGAGCCCGGCTGGATCGACTACAACGGCCATCTCAACATGGCCTATTACAACGTGCTGTTCGACCGCGCGGTGGACGAGGCCTTCGAACTCATCGGCTGCGGCCTCGACTACGTCAAGCAGCGCAAACTGTCCTGCTTCACCGCCGAGGTGCACGTGCGCTATCTGCGCGAGCTCCATGCCGGCGACCCGGTGCGGACCTCCGAGAACATGTCGCTGCACGTCGACATGACGGCCGGCAAGACCGTGCCCTTCCCGGATGACGTCGCGCGCGGACTTGCGCGCATGAAGGCGTCGCACGCCAATCTGCCGCGCCCGGAGGCCACCGGCCGGCGGATTGCGATGCCGGGGAAGAGCTGAACAGTAGACGGAGAGTGAACTGCGGTCTCTCTGCCCGGTCACGCGCGGGCTTGACCCGCGGGTCTATCTTCTTCGCAAGAATGGATGGATTGCCGGATCAAGTCCGGCAATGACGGGGAAGGCCCCTCCCCATTCGACGCGACGAATGCCATCTTTAGCTTGAGATTCGCCACGATCATGCGGTGCGCCGGCAGCAGCCGTCGCGACCCATCACGGAACGAGCAATGGCCGAACCGGGCAAAGCGCCGCGCCATGACCCGCATGCGCCGCCGATGCCGCAGCCGGGCGGGATCGCCGCGCGGGCGCGGGCCGCGGCGCTCGCGCCGTATCTCCAGGATCTTAATCCGGAGCAGCGGCTGGCGGTCGAGACGCTGGAAGGTCCGGTGCTGGTGCTCGCCGGCGCGGGCACCGGCAAGACCCGCGTGCTGACGACGCGCATCGCCCACATTCTCGCCACCGGGCGCGCGCGCCCCAGCGACATCCTGGCGGTCACCTTCACCAACAAGGCCGCGCGCGAAATGAAACAGCGCGTCGGCACCATGGTCGGGCAGATCGTGGAAGGCATGCCGTGGCTCGGCACGTTCCATTCGATCGGCGTGAAGATCCTGCGCCGCCACGCCGAGCTGGTGGGCCTGAAGCCCGATTTCACCATCCTCGACCAGGACGATCAGATCCGCCTCATCAAGCAGCTCTTGGAAGCGGACAACATCGACGAGAAGCGCTGGCCCGCGCGCGTGCTTGCCGGCCTCATCGACAGCTGGAAGAACCGCGGGCTCACGCCCGACCAAGTTCCCGCCGGCGAGGCCGCGAGCTTTGCCGGCGGCCGCGGCAAGAAACTCTATGTCGCCTTTCAGGAGCGGCTGAAGGTGCTCAACGCCGCCGACTTCGGCGACCTCTTGCTCGAATGCATCCGCCTGTTCCGGGACCAGAGCGAAGTGCTGCGCCAGTATCAGGCGCGGTTTCGATACATCTTGGTCGACGAGTATCAGGACACGAACGTGGCGCAGTACCTCTGGCTGCGCCTGCTGGGGCAGAGCGTGACCCCTGCGAAGATGCCGTCACCCTCGCCACGGGCTGCATCACCCTCTCCCCTTGCGGGAGAGGGTGACGAGCTGCCAGAGCGCAGCGAAGGCGGCGAGGCGGGTGAGGGGGATGCGGGAGAGGGCACGAGCCCGCCGCCCGCGACCGCGACCGCGCGAACTGCAACGCTCAAAAACATCTGCTGCGTGGGAGACGACGATCAGTCGATCTACGGCTGGCGCGGGGCCGAGGTGGACAACATTTTGCGCTTCGAGCACGATTTTCCCGGCGCCAGGGTCATCCGCCTCGAGCGCAATTACCGCTCCACCGCCCACATCCTCGCCGCTGCCTCACACCTCATCGCCCACAACGAGGGCCGGCTCGGCAAGACGCTGCGCACCGAGGACGAGCCGGGCGAGAAGGTCAAGGTCACCTCGTGCTGGGACTCCGAGGAGGAGGCGCGCGCCATCGGCGAGGAGATCGAGCAGCTCCGGCGCGACGACGGGCGCGGCAATCCGCATCCGCTCGACGAGATCGCCATCCTGGTGCGCGCCTCCTTCCAGATGCGCGAGTTCGAGGATCGCTTCGTCACGCTCGGCCTGCCCTACCGCGTGATCGGCGGCCCGCGTTTCTACGAGCGCCTGGAAATCCGAGATGCGCTGGCTTATCTGCGCGTCATCCACTCGCCCGCCGACGACCTCGCCTTCGAGCGCATCATCAACGTGCCCAAGCGCGGGCTCGGCGACGCCACCGTGCAGCTCCTCCACGACCACGCGCGGCGCCGGCGCGTGCCGCTCACCGCGGCGGCGCAGGCGGTGACCGAGACCGACGAGCTCAAGCCCAAGCCGCGTGCGGCGGTGCGCGATCTTCTTGCCGCGTTCGAGCGCTGGCGCGCCCAGAACGCCACCCTCCCGCACACGCAGCTCGCGGAAATCGTGCTCGACGAGTCCGGCTACACCGAGATGTGGCAGAAGGACCGCTCGGCCGATGCCGCCGGACGGCTCGAAAACTTGAAAGAGCTGATCCGCTCGATGGAGGAGTTCGAGAACCTCGCGGGCTTTCTCGAGCACATCGCGCTGGTGATGGACACCGAGAAGAGCGAGGGCGAGGCGGTGTCGATCATGACCTTGCATTCCGCCAAGGGGCTCGAATTCGACACCGTGTTCCTGCCGGGCTGGGAGGAAGGCCTGTTCCCGCACCAGCGCACGCTCGACGACCAGGGCCGCGCCGGACTCGAGGAGGAGCGGCGCCTCGCGCATGTGGGGATCACCCGCGCGCGCCGACGCGTCAACATCTACTTCGCCGCCAACCGGCGCATGCACGGGCTGTGGTCGTCGAACATCCCCTCGCGCTTCCTCGACGAATTGCCGGAGGCGGACGTCGAAGTGACGGAGTCCAAAGGCGGCTTTGCCGCCTACGGCAACACCGGCGCCTCGCGCTTCGACGAGATGACCCATTTCGGCTCGAGCTACGGCACGCCGGGCTGGCAGCGCGCGCGCGCCCGCGGCCGCTTCGGCCATGACGGTTTCGATGACCACGGCTATTCAAATCGCGATGGAGCGACGGACGACGCGGCAAGCGCCTCTTCCCCGCGTCGGAGCGAGGGAGGAGGCGCGGACGGAGGCGTCCGCCGCAAGCCGCGCACGCGCCTTCCGCTCACCATCGAAGGCGAGCTCGTCGCCAAATCCACTGGGACCGTCTCCGAGTTCGCGATCGGCGATCGCGTCTTTCACCAAAAATTCGGCAACGGCAACGTCACCGCCATCGACGGCAACAAGCTCACCATCCAATTCGACAAGGCGGGCGAGAAGCGCGTGGTGGATAGTTTCGTCGAGCGGGTGTGAGAAGCGCACCCCGGACGCGTGGCCGGTTTCGCTCCACCGCGGCTATCATTTCCGCAGCTGAAACATCACCAGCGCCGCGAGCATGACTGCGCCGCCGAGCGCCTGCAGCGGCGTGAGCACCTCGGCGAGAAAGAGCGCGCTGCCGATGGCCGTGAGCAACGGCTCGAGATTCATGAACAGCGCGGTGCGGAACGGCCCGATGCGTACGGTCGAGGCGAACACGCCGAGCAGGCCGGTGGTGACCGCGGCGCTGAGCCCGATGAGGGCGAGCCAGCCGGACGCGCTCGCGGGCGGCTGCCAGTTCCTCGTTGCCAGCGCGACAACCACGAATATCGCTGTCGAGGACAGCAGCGAGTACCAGGTGATGCGCATCGGATCGGCGCCGGAAAGCAGGCCGCGGGTGACGAGCAGGATCGCCACCCGGCAAACGGCGGCACCGAGCGCGGCAAGGATGCCCGTGGCCGCCAGCGTCGTCGGATGCGCGCCGATCATCAGCGCCAGGCCGAGGAACGCTGCGATTGCCGCGGCGGCGCCGCGCCACGTGACGCGTTCGAGGCCGCTCGCCGCCGCCGCCAGCCCGGTGAGCAGCGGATAGACGAAATAGGTGAGGATCGCGATCGGCACCTCGACCGCCTCGATCGCCTTGAACACCAGAAAGACGTTGCCTGCGAACAGAACGCCGAGGCCGAGCGCGACCCATGTCTCGCGCCGGCCAAAAGCCGCGCGCGAGGGAACGAGTTGCATCCAGCCAAGGAGGATCGCAAGGCCGATCACGGCGCGCACGGCCGACATGGTGAGCACGTCGGCGCCGTCGATCAGGACGACCTTGCTCAGCACGTCGGCGCAGGCAAACGAGGAGGCGCCGAGCACGGCCGGGCCGATCTGCGCCGGACCACTGCCGACGTGCGGAGGCGAGAGCTTGTTCACGGCAAGGATGTGTTACGCGGGACGACGTTGCCAGCCATCCTAGCCGGAACGCAACGTCGACGAAATCGGCGCGGTGCGCAAGGCGCACCCCACGGCGCTGCGGTTCACTCGTAATCCTCGAAATTGCGGCGCTGCGCTCCTGTTGAGCAGCGCTACCCGCTCCGGTTGCTTCGCGCTCGGCCGCTCGGCGGGAGGTTCCAGCTCCCGCCTCTCCCATAGCCCGTGCCGGGGTACGGATTTGGCGTGCAGAATCCATAGATGCCCGACGCGCTCGCGAGGCATTCCTGCTGCGACTTGTAGCTGCAGTTTATCCCGCTATGGCCGGTGCCGTAATTTGCGCACCAACTGCCGTCAGCGCGGGCGCCAGTTGTGGACAGGGACAAAGCAGCGAATGCGATGACAGCGAGCGAGATCGTGCGCATGAATGCCTCCTCGGCCACTCCCCGATCGAATGCGAACTCTAGCACATGGGATCGAGCTCCGACAGTACCGCGCCACGCTCCACCTGGATTCGCGCGTGCACCAGAATGAGCGGATTTCAACCTGATTCTTGGGGAGAGCATGATCGCTGCATGCTTGGCCGGGCTGCCGGAAGGCCCGTTACTTCTTCTCCAGCATCAACGTGCCTTCCTTGCGGATCGCGGGCGTGAGTTTCTCCGCCATCACCGCCAAGAGCCATGGCAGCTGCACTTCCAGGCGCACGTGGTCGTCGGCAACATCGATGAAGCCGACGGCGCTCTGACCGAGCGCGCTGAGATTGAAGGCGAGCCGATCGCCGCTCCAGGTTTCCTCATGGATGGTCAGCAGCGCGGAATAGTTCGTGCGCGCGGCGGTGAGGCCGGATTTGATGCGGCGCGCCGCCTCTTCGCGGCCGAGGCGGTGCGGGATGGAGACGATCAGCGGCCTGGACAATTGGAGCCTCCACGGATGCGAGAGTTCATATGGGGATGCCGTACAGTCGTGCCAGCCATATGAAAAGAGGCACCGCGGGCTGCGCCGTCATCTTTCGTCGTCCAGCGGCAGGACTCCCCTCGCCTTCGGCCAACGCCCCGGACCGGCTCGGCGTTCCCTCGGCGAGACCGGGATCTCCATGCCGCCCGCTCCCCGGCGCGGCCGCGACCAGACTTATTGCGGGACGACAAGGACTGTGCACAATCTCGGGCCGAGCGCGCGGGGCGTGGGGCGAGCACACGTGGCCCAGGGGCACGACACAAACGCGCGCGAGACAAAAACGACACGCACGAGGAGCGCATCCATGAGACTCAAAGCTAGGCTGTACTTGACCGTGGCGGCAATCGGCCTCGCCTCCTTGCTGGCGGCGGCGCCGGCGCGGTTGAGCGCCCAAACCGCGGTCGCCATCGACAACGACGACATCGGCGGCGTGGTCACCGGCGCGAACGGGCCGGAGGCCGGCGTCTGGGTGATCGCGGAGACCACCGACCTTCCCACCCGCTACGCCAAAATGGTGGTGACCGACGACCAGGGCCGCTACGTGCTGCCCGACCTTCCGAAGGCCAAATACAAGGTGTGGGTGCGCGGCTACGGTCTCGTCGATTCGCCCAAGGTCGACGGCGAACCGGGCCAGCAGCTCAATCTGCGCGCCGTGCCGGCGCCGAACGAGGCGGCGGCGGCGCAGTATTATCCCGCGATCTACTGGTACTCGATGCTCAAGATTCCCGACAAGAGCGAGTTCGGCGGCAAGAGCAACATTCCCGAGAAGCTCACGCAGGTCGACTGGCTCAAGCAGACGAAGAACATCGGCTGCATCGGCTGCCATCAGCTCGGGCAGCAGTCGACCCGCACGATCCCCGCCGCGTTCGGCGAATTCAAGTCGGGTGAAGAAGCATGGATGCGTCGCATCCAGTCCGGGCAATCCGGCGAGCAGATGACCAACCAGCTCGCCGGTAATTTCGGCGGCGCGCCGTTCAAGTATTACGGCGACTGGACCGACCGCATCGCCAAGGGCGAGCTGCCGAAGGCTAAGCCGCCGCGGCCGCAGGGCGCCGAGCGCAACGTCGTGGTCACCTCGTGGGAATGGGGCACCGACAAGCAGTATCTGCACGACCTGATCTCGTCGGACCGGCGCAATCCGACCGTCAATGCCAACGGCCCGCTCTACGGCTCGCCCGAATACTCCACCGACAACATGCCGATCCTCGATCCCAAGTCGAGCAAGGTGACATTCTTCAAGATGCCGGTCGAGGATCCGAACATGCCGGAGTCGCTCGGACCCGGCCATGCCGCCAGCATCAAGCCGCTGCAGGCCTCAGCCTACTGGGGCGACGAGAAGACCTGGGACACGCGGGCCAACAACCACAACGCCATGTTCGACAAGAAGGGCCGGGTGTGGATCGCGGCGACGGTGCGCGGCATGGACAATCCGGCCTTCTGCAAGAAAGGCTCCGACCATCCCTCGGCCAAGGTCTTCCCGCTCGAGCGCTCGGCGCGTCAGGTGGCGATGCTCGACCCCAAGACGATGAAGTACACCTTCGTCGACACCTGCTTCGGGACGCATCACCCGCAGTTCGGCTACGACGCCAACGACACGCTGTGGCTGAGCGGAACCGGGCCGGTGGCGGGCTGGATCAATACCAAGATGTTCGACGAGACCGGTGACGCGGCGAAGTCGCAGGGCTGGTCGCCGTTCATCCTCGATACCAATGGCAACGGCAAGCGCGACGATTACGTCGAGCCCAACCAGCCGATCGATCCGGCCAAGGACAAGCGCATCGTGCCGGGTTCGGGACCCTATGCCGTGATGCCTAACCCGGTCGACGGCTCGATCTGGTACACCACCGGCGTCTTCGGCGGCCCGCCGGCGTTCGTTCGCTTCGATCCCGCAACGGGATTGTCGGAGGTCTACAACGTGCCGCTGCCGGCGTTCGGCATCCGCGGCGGCGACATCGACAAGAACGGCGTCGCGTGGGGATCGGGCTCGAGCGGCCATCTCGTGAGCTTCGACCGCCGCAAGTGCAAGGGCCCGCTCAACGGCCCGAACGCCACCGGCGACCACTGTCCGGAAGGCTGGAGCTTCTACAAGTATCCCGGCCCCGGCTTTGAAGGCCTCGGCGATAACAGCGCCGAGTCGAGCTATTACACCTGGGTCGACCAGCACAACACGTTGGGGCTCGGCGAGAACATTCCCATGTCCACCGCCAACCTCAACGACGGCTTCGTCGCGCTCAAGGACGGGCAGATGGTGATGCTGCGCATCCCGTACCCGATGGGCTTTTATGCCAAGGGCTTCGACGGGCGCATCGACGATCCCAACGCCGGCTGGAAAGGCCGCGGGCTGTGGAGCACCAACGGCGATCGCACGCCGTGGCTGATGGAAGGCGGCAAAGGCAGCAAGCCGCGGGCCGTGCACATCCAGCTGCGGCCCGATCCGCTGGCGCACTAAAGCGACATCGAAAGCGGCAGACACGTCCGCCGCCCGGCGCTGACCCGTCAGCGCCGGGCGGTTTTTTTCACTGAGCTTGGCGTGTGCACGTCAGCGCCGCGTATTCGGTGTGCTCCCCTCCCCCTTGTGGGGAGGGGCTGGGGGTGGGGGTCGTACGGCGATCCCCTGATGGACCCCCACCCCAGCGCTTCGCCATAGCCGATGCGAAGCGTCGGCGTTCTTCGCGCCTAAGAACGGCGGCCGAAGGCCGCCTATGCCCTCCCCACAAGGGGGAGGGTAAAGACCGAGGCGCTGCACGACGGGACTCCACAGCAACCATCGAGAATGGAATAGACTTGCGGCTTGCGCTGTTCGGCAAAGCAAAGACCGTTGCAACCAGGAGGATCGATCCATGACCGCCACCCGCCTCGTCCTCGTCGCCCTCGCCTGCGCCGTCGCGGCGCCCGCGAGCGCACAACTCCTCCAGCGCAAGGAGCTAAGTTATCCGATCGCGCTGACCATTGCGCAGGCCGCGCTGGATGACTGCAAGGCTCGTGGCTACGCCACCTCCGTCGTCGTGGTCGATCGCGGCGGCAACACCGTGGTCGCGCTGCGCGCCGACAATGCCAGCGCGCACACCATGGAAAACGCGCGCCGCAAGGCCTACACCGCGATGACCTTCAAGATGACCACGGCGGACTTCATCAAGGACATGGCAACGCGGCCGGTACGGCGCGAGCAGACCACGCTGCCGAACGTGATCGCCATCGACGGCGGCGTGCCGCTCAAGGTCGGCGACGACGTGATCGGCGGGGTCGGACTCTCCGGCTCCCCCGGCGTCGACGAACCGTGCGTGATGGCGGGGATCAACAAGGTCAAGGACCAGCTGCAGTGAGCAGGCGAATGCAACGCGCCGGTCGCCGTCCATGATGAAGCGCGCGACCTTCGCGATCGCGAACATCTATGTGCCGGTGAAGCGGCGCGCCACGCTCGACCCCAAGAAGGCGCAGGAGATCGCCGAGAGCATACTGCAGGTCGGCCTGCAAACCCCGATCCTGGTGCGGCAGGATGGCGAGCGCTTCGTGCTGGTGGAAGGGCTGCATCGCTTGGAAGCGTGCAAGCAACTGGGCGAGGACACGATCTTCGGATACCTCGTGCAGGCCCGGCAGCACTAGTGTGGCGGCTCAGAAGTCCGCATCATTTTTGCAGCGAGTCCGAAATGCGGACTTCTGAACCAAAGCCACACTAGATCAATGAGTTGCTAGTGTCCTTCGATTCCGAAGTTCGCAAACGAGGCTGCGGCACAATGATGCGAACTTCGGAATCGGGACACTAGTGCGCCGTCGTGTGAAATGAATAGTAGGGTGGGCGAAGGCGCGGAATGCGCCGTGCCCACGCACAGACGCACGCGATCGCCTCGTCCCTCAATCTTGCCCGCGCCTGCGCCTTTGCCCACCCTACGGAAAACGCGCGTCAGTTCGGCTTGCGAAACTTGAGCACGAACTCGTCCACCGGGCCGGTCGGACGGTTGACCGAGAAGTCGCGCGCGTCCTCGGGGTGGCGCAGGAAGTCGCCCTCGGCGACGAGCCTGAAGCCGGCCGCCTCGACCTCGCCGCGGAGCACCGCCTCGTCGATGCGATGGAGCGTCTTTCCCACCGTGGCGCCGTCGCCAGCCCGCGCCGAATGGTCCGCGATCACCAGCATGCCGCCGGGCTTGAGCGCCGCGTAGAGCTTGCGATTCATCTGGGCGCGATCGACCTCCATATAGGTGGTGTCGTGGTAGAAGAAAAAGAACGTGACGAGGTCGAGATCGCGCACGTCGGCGGGCAGCGGGTCGTCGAACGGCCGCACCAACGCGACGACGTTCGCCATGGCCGGCGTCTTCATGCGCGCCTCGAAGCGCTCCTTCGCGCGCGCGCCGAGGTCGGCGGCGTTCTGGGCGTAGACGGCGCCGCTCGCGCCGACGGCGCGCGCCATCAACTCGCTGCTGTAGCCGCCGCCGGCGCCCATATCGAGCACCTTCATGCCCGCGCCTGCGCCGGTGAAGGCGAGGAGCTTGACCGGATCGCGGCGCTTGTCGATCTCGCGGTCCGCGTCGCTGCGGTCGGGCGACGCCACGACCGCAGCGTAGTCCGGCGCGGCTTGCGCGAGCGCCGCGCCTGGCGCGAAGAGGAGGAGCGCAACACAAGCGAGCATGCACACCGATGCACGAGCGCGGGCGTGGCAGCGCGGTCCAGTCATGGCTTGTCCTCTTTCCTCTGATTTCGGCGTTACTTCGGGCCGACCAACCGCGTGATCATCGGCGTCCAGCGGTCGATCTCGCTCTGCATGAAGCGGGTGACCTCGGCCGCAGTCATGGCTCTGACTTCGATCGCGTCTTGCTCGATCTGGCGCTTCATTTGCGGCCGCTCCAAGGCCTTGACGACCTCGCGGTTGGCGCTCTCCACGACATCGGGAGCAAGCCCCGCCGGTCCCGAGAGCGAATACCAGGTCGTGGCCACGAATTCGGCATGGCCGAGCTCGCGCAGCGTGGGCACATCCGCACGGTAGGGCAGCCGCTGCGCGGAGGTGGTGGCGAGCGCGACGAGCCGGCCGGCGCGAACATGCTCGGCCACGATCGACCAGGTGAGCATTCCGACTTTCACGTGGCCGGCGACGAGATCGAGCACGGCCTGCGCGCCGCCCTTGTAGGCGACGTGCACGAGCTTGATCTTTTCCTTTGCCGCCAGAAATTCGGCAATCCAGTTGCCCATGGTGCCGAAACCGGCCGACACGTATTCGAAGCCGTCGCCATCGCGTGCGAACGCGAGAAAATCCCGATACGTCGTCACGCCGAGCGAGGGATGCGCCACCAGCACGTTGGGCGTGCCGCCGAAATACGCGATGTGGGTGAAGTCGTGCATGGGATCGAAGCCGACATTCTTGTTCATGGCCGGCCCGAGCACGTGCGTGGGGATGCCCGACACCATCAGCGTCAGGCCGTCGGGCTCCGCCCGCGCGACCGCCTCGGTGCCGACGAGCCCGCCGCCGCCGACGCGGTTCTCGACGTAGAATTGCTTGCCGAAAGCCGCGGTGAGCGCCTCGGCGTGGAGCCGGCCCATCGTGTCGGCCGCGCCGCCGGCCGCGAACGGCACCACCAGCCGCACCGGCTTGGCCGGCCATTCGGCAGCAAAAGCGCCGGCGAATGATGCCGCAACAAGCACGATAACGGCGGGGATGCGGATCATGGGACAGTCCCGATCCCTCCGTCTCGCTATTTCTGTTCCGGCTTATAGAGAATGTCCAACATCCCTTGCGCGTCCGCCACGGTCATCGACGACGTGATGTATTTGAACTCGAGCGCCTGCTTCAGCGTCACATCGAGCCCTTTCACCTCGGAGAGCTGCAAACCCTCTTTCGGAAAGAAATCGTCGCGCGTCTGCTGTGCGAGCGCGCGCGGCACTTTGGCGATGTCGGCGTAATTGTCGATGGCCTTGGGATCGGAATAGGCCCAGTCGATCGAGCGGCTCAACGCCTTGACGAAGCGCACGAAGGCATCGCGCCGCTCCTTGAGCGCATTGGCGTTGGCGACGTTCACGCGAATGGTCTGCTGCGCGAGCGCCGCAACATCGCTGCCGCGCGCGATGATGACGAGCTTGCCGTCCGCCAGTTGCTGCAGCACGAACGGCGGCACCGACCAGCCGACGTCGATCTGCCCGGACATGACTTGCGTGAGCGTGGCGGGCGCCCCGCCGGTGGCGACGAGCTTGGGCGTGACCTTCGCCTGGCTCACCAGTTGCAGCAGAATGAGGTTGCTCGAGGAGCCGGGCGAGGAGAACGCGACCGTCTTGCCGTTGGTGTCGGCAAGGCGCGTGATGCCGCTGTCCGGCCGCGCGTACCAGAACGCGTCGGCGGCGCCGGTTGCTTCCGCGCTGATGATCTTGACCGGCATGCCCTTGGCATAGGCGGCGACGACGCCGAGGACGCCATTGGTCATCGCGATATCGATACTGCCGGCGACCACCGGCGTGAGCGTCGAGGCGCCGCCTTCGGTGTAGAGAATGTCGATGTCGAGGCCGACGTCCTTGAAGTAGCCCTGCTTGAGGCCGACGTCGATGAAGGTGCTGTTCCAAAAGCCGCGCTGGGCAACCGCGACCTTCAGGGTTTCGGCGGCGGCGGCATCCGCCGCTGCAATTGCAATCAAGCCGATAAGCAAAACAAATGTCTTACTCATCTCGTTCTCCCACAAATTTGTTGACGCAACGGAACTACGCGCGCGTTTAACGCCCTTCATTCCTCCTTGATGTTCTTTTCGCGCACGACGCGGCCCCAACGCGCGAGCTCATCGCTCAAGAATTTGCCGAATTCCGCGCTCGACGTCGGCGCGGGCGTGGCGCCGGACTGAAGCAGCTTCTCGCGTATGTCGGGTGCATCGAGCACGGCGACGGCCGCGTCGTGCAATTTCGCCACCACGGCGAGCGGCGTCTTCGCCGGCGCCAGCAGGCCGTACCAGTTATCGGCGGCGGTGTCGGGGAAACCCTGCTCGGCGAGCGTGCTCACGTCGGACAGCATGGGGTTGCGCTGGGCCGATGCGGCGCCGATCGGCTTGAGCTTGCCGCCGCGGACATGCGGCAGCAGCACCGGCGTATCCGCGAACATTACCAGCACCTGGCCACCGAGCAGATCGGTCAAGGCCGGCGCCGCGCCGCGATACGGCACGTGCAGGAATTTCACGTTGGCCGCGGATTGATAAAGCTCGAGCGCGAGGTGGGTCACGCTGCCCGAGCCGGTCGAGGCGAACGGAATCGTCGCCGGCTTCTCCCGGGCTAGCGCGGCCAGCTCCTTGGCGGAATTGACCGGCGTGTCCGGCCTGACCACCAGGATGGTGGTGGGGCGCGCCACCAGCGTGATCGGCGCGAAATCGCGCAGCGTATCGTAGTTCGGCTTGCTCAGATGCGGCGTGACCGCGACCGCTCCGACCGTGGTGAGAAACAGCAGATGCCCGTCGGCCTCGCCTTTTGCGACGTATTCGGCGCCGATCGCGCCATTCGCGCCCGGCCTGTTCTCGACGATGACGTTCTGCCCGAGCAGCGGCTTGAGCCTGTCGGCGAGGATGCGCGCGACGAAATCGGTCGGTCCGCCGGCCGGGAAGGCGACGACCACGCGAATGATGCGGGAGGGAAAGTCGTCGGCACGGGTGCCCGCAGCCGCCAGCGAAAGCAGCGCAACGAGCGCCACGGTCACGGCCGTCGTCAAGCGGCGGTGGAACTGCATGTCAACCTCCCAGGTTTCGAAAGGGACGCTTGCGATGAGGTGAGATCGCACTGCGCTGACGCAGCCGCGCGGCGCGCAGGTGAGTTCGCCCAAATCGCAGGCACGGGCCAATCTTTCGGCTTTCTTCTCGATGGGCTTTTTGGCATGAGGTTGTCGCCGAGCAAACGGCGTACTCACCCGGGGGCGGCGCGGGACGCGTCATGAAATTGCGCGACGGGCTGACCTTGGCCGCGATCGTCGGCTCCTTGGCGCTCATCTTCGTCATCACGCGGTTTGACCAGCCCGAGCGGGTCAAGCCGGGCTCGCCCGAATACGACGCGTATATAGAGCATTCCATTGCCGAATGTCTGCGCAACCCGCAGCCGATCGACAAGGGTGCCAGCGAGCCGGCCTCCCAAGCCGAGCGCGAGGCCGCGTGTCGGGCCTCGGTGTTGCAAGCCGACCGTCTCGATCCCGAGAACCGGCCGCTCAAGCATTAGCAGCCTTGCTCACACTTCACGCTTGAGTCGGCGCCCAGCGATGCGCCCTCACGAACGCTTGATCGCGCGTTCAGCGCGCATTCATCGCCGATGATGGACCATCGCCGAGTTGATTACCGGCGGACAACGTCGTCGCGGCTCCGACTGGTCGGATCAAAAAACCCAGGACGCGCCGACCGCCGGCCGATCCGGCACGGACGATTCGCATTGTGGGGCGCAACACCGAAGGAGACTAGGTCATGAAACTCAAACTGGCTGTCGCGGCCCTTGCGCTGGTCATCGCCACGCCGACATTCGCGGCCGAGTACTACGTCATTCAAAGCGCCAGTAACAAGAAGTGCAGCATCGCGAGCAAGAAGCCGACATCGGACAAGATGACTTTGGTGGGCGACGGTTCCGCCTACAAGACCAAGAAGGAGGCGCGAACTGCGCTCAAGGCCGCCGACGCCTGCAAGGCCTGATCGGCTTTTGCCAGGCCACGGGCTGGGCATCGGGCCGCCCGCGATTCGGCGCGCAGAGACGCATCCCTTTGGCGACGCGCGCATCCCAGCCGTTGGTCGCGAGGCCCGGCTTTGACAATGCGCGAACGCCCGTTAAATTACGCGCATCGTCAACAACCGAAAGGAGGTGATCCAGTGTCTCATTGTCTATCGCCGCGATTGCCGGCATCCGTGAGCTGGATCCTTCCCTCTATGGGGGTCCCCACCGTCTAAAAACGGTGTGCTCACGCAAGTTTAGCCGGATCACGGCTCGACAATGGAAGGGCTGCCCGCAAGGGCAGCCCTTCTTCATTTGGGGCGACCGCGGCAAGGCTCGAGCATGGAACAATCGCTTATCACGGCGGCAAAGTTACAAGTTACGGGATGCGCTTTGGTCCGCCTCGCGCTATCCTCCCCAAAGAGGTCCGTGCCATGGCAATCATTCCCGAAAAGTATCTCGACCTGCTGCAGCGGAAGAAGGCGTTTGCGAATCTGGCTACGCTCATGCCCGATGGAACGCCGCAGGTGACGCCGGTCTGGTGCGATTACAACGATGGTCTCGTTCGGGTGAACACCGCGAAGGGGCGAGTCAAAGCGCGCAACCTGAAGAAAGGCGCGCCCGTCGCGCTTGCGATTGCCGATCCGGACAATCCGTACCGTTACGTCCAGATCCGCGGCCGCGTCCAGCTCGTCACGGAAGACGGCGCGGCTGCGCACATCGATGCGCTCGCAAAGAAATATCTCGGCCAGGACAAGTATCCGTATGGCGCGCCCGGCGAAGTCCGCCTGCTGTGCGAGATCGAGCCGACATCCGCATCCGGGATGGGGTGAACGCGCGCGGCTATTCCGGTTTGATCTTCCCGTCGACGATCACCTGCTTCCATTTCTCGTATTCCGAGCGCGTGAAGGCCGCGGCCTGCTCGGGGGTCGTGCCGCGCGGCGCGATCCCGATCTTGGCAAAGGCCGATTTCAGCTCGGGATGCTGCAGCACCTTGTTGATTTCGCCGTTGAGCTTCGCCAGCACCGCCGGCGGCAGCCCGGCCGGCGCGTAAATGCCGATCCAGAGGTCGACGTCGAAGCCGGGCAGGCCGGACTCCGCGACGGTCGGCACATCAGGATAGACCGGGCTGCGCGCGGAGCCCGTGGTTGCGATCGGCCGCACCCGGTTGTCGGCGGTGAACGGGACCGCGCCGGCAATGCTCGAGAACGCAAGCTGCACCTTCCCGCTCATGACGTCGGGATACGCCGCGCCGATGCCACGATAAGGCACGTGCGTCATCTCGATGCCGGCGGCGAGCTTGATCATTTCGCCGGCGAGATGCGGCGCGGTGCCGACGCCGGCGGATGCGAAGTTGAGCTTACCGGGATTGGCCTTGGCATAGGCGATGAACTCCGCGAACGTCTTTACCGGCAGCGTCAACGACGCGACGATCACCGCCGGCGAGGAGCCGACGATCGAAACCGCCTGCAGTCCCTTGAAGAGATCGTAAGGAACATCCGGTTGCAGGGTCGGATTGGAGACGAGCGCGGGATCCGTCAGCAGCACCGTATAGCCGTCGGGCGTCGAGCGCGCGACCACGTCGGCGCCGACCATGCCGCCGGCGCCCGGACGATTCTCCGGCACCACCGATACGCCTAAGCTTTCGCTCAGCCGCAGCGCGAGATTGCGACCCGCGGTGTCGATGATGCCGCCGGGAACGTAAGGCAAGATCAAGTGGAGCGGCTTGCTGGGATAAGTCTGCGCCCCGAGCGCTGACGGCGCCAGCATTGCCGCGCAGAACACCGCGGCCAAAGCAAAACGATGCATACTCATGTCTCCTCCGGCTCGATTCCGTCCTCACGCGCTGGTGGGACGCGGAAACCAGCGCGCTTGCAGGCGCGCAAATTCGCCATTCTCGCGCAGCGCCGCGAGCGCGCGGTTGACCGCCTCGCACAGCGCTTCGTTTTGCTTGGCGAATGCGATCCCGAGTTTCTCATGGGTCGGCACTTCGATCGCGACCGACAATGCCGGACGATCCTTCACCAGCCACGAGATCACCGGATGAAGCTTGATCACAAGACCGATGCGACGAGCCTCGAGATCGTCGAGGGCGGTCGCGATGCCGTGGTAGGGATAGTACTTGATGTCTGCAATCACGCCTTCCGCCAAGAGCCGCTTGGCGACGATGTCGGAGGTGTTTCCCGATTGGATGCCGGCTGTCAGGCCGCGCAGATCGGCGAGCGACGCGACGTTCGGCGTCGAGCGCCGATTGACCGCGACACCCTGGTTGAATTCGAGATAAGGCTGCGAAAACAGCGCGATGGCGGAGCGGTCCGGCGTAATCGTCGTTCCCGAAATGACCGCGTCGTAGCTACGCTTCGCGAGACCCTCGAAGATCCCGTTGAAGTCGGCGCCCGAGTAGCGCATCGGCTGCAGGGTGAGGCCGAGCTGCGCACAAATCGCCCGCATCAGTTCGATGTCGAAACCGCTCGCGGAGCCGTTGTCGATGAGGTCGAAGGGCGGGTCGGGATAGGCCGAGGCGACGATCAAGCTCCCCGGAGTCAACGTCAGCGCCATGAACTGCGACGATGTCCTGATTGCCGCGATGTCCTGCAGAAAGTCCACGGGCCAGAGCCCCGGCCCAGCCCTCGAACATAAAACGCTTGCGGCGTCGATGCCCCTATTCCGCCGCTTCGCGCAGCGGACGCGGATAAATCCGGTCGTAGAGCTCGGGCCGCTGCCATTGCGGGCCGAGCAGGCCCTGCTTGGCCGCGCATGCCTGCGACGAGCCCACTTCGTCTCGGGTTGCGCGCAGGTGTCGCACGCGCTCGAGGCTCACGTCGACCACTGTGGTGCCGGCGATGGTGCTCTCGAACAAAATTTCCTCCGGGCTCGCGACCATGGCGAGCCCGCGCTCGGAATGGTCGAACAGGTTCTGCGTCGTCACGACGATCGCGAGGTTCTCGATCGCACGCGCCCAAATGAGCGTGCGCCAGGTCGCCCAGAGCTTGCCCTTGTCCTTGCCCGCGGGCATGAAGATCAGCTCGGCGCCGCGCAAGGCGAGCGCGCGGGAAACCTCCGGCACGTAGACCTCGCTGCACATCGCGAGCCCGACCTTGCCGTGCGCGGTGTCGAATACGGGGAATTCATCCCCCGGCACCCACTGGAATTCCCACGCCGGCCCGCCGGTATAGATCCAGGGGCCGTTGGGATGCGTGCGGCGGTAGCGCGCGGGCGCGCGGCCGTCGGGATAGGCCATGCAGATGAGATTGTAGGCCGTGGCGGCCGCCGCATCGATCGGCGCGATGGTCCCGAACACCACGTGAGTCTTGTGCTTCGCCGCCGCCTCGACCATGGCCGCGGTCGGATCGAACGTCGCCGGCATGCGCCAGGGTCCCGGATAGGTCTCGGGGAAGCAGACGAACTGGGCGCCTTCGTCGGCCGCGCGCGCGATGGCGCGCGCCGCGTCGGCGACATTGGCGACGTCGGTGCCCGGCCGATGGCAAATCGGCTGCACCACGGCGATGCGAAAGGTCATGGCGGTTGCTCCCGCTCGGCGCTCGGCGACTTATCGCAAAGTCTGACAGCCACATTGAAGCGGCGCCGCCGGGCGGTCAAGCAAGCCGTGGCGACCGCCACCTGTGACGAAAGACGAGCGTGCCGACGACCGCGAGATTGATGGCGTTGGCGCCCACGCCGGCGGCGAAAGCCGGCGCATAGGTGCCGAAATGATCGTAAAGCACACCCGCCAACCATCCCCCGAGCGCCATGCCGCCGCCGCTGAACAAGAGAAACGTCGGAATGCGCCAATAAGCCTGCGAGGCCGGGTAAAGCTCTCGGATCGCCAGCACATAGGCGGGTATGATGCCGGCAAAGCCCAAGCCGAAGGCGGCTGAGACGGTGAACAGGCCCACTTCATCCTGCGTGAACATGAACGCCGTCATCGCAACCATCTGACACGCCGAGCCCGTCAGCACCGTCTCGAGCCCGCCCACGCGATCGGCGACCCAGCCCCAGAATTGACGGCTGAGGAAGGCCGTGCCCAAGAGCACCGACAGCATCGCCGCGCCATGCGACGCCAGGATGCCGAGATCGCTGCAAAACGCCGGCAGATGCGCCTGCGGCATGGCCATCGGGATGCAGCAGAAGATGCCGGCGGCGCCCAGCAGCGCGAACACGAAATTGGGTGGCCACCCCATCACGGTATTGGTCGCCGACATGGGGCCGAGCGCGCCGAACGGCGGCAGCTTGGGCGGTGGTCGCAGAAATACCACCGCCAACGGGACGACCACGGCGACTTCGAACAGACCATAATAGAGCATGGTCTGACGCCAGCCGGCGTAAGCGACGGCACGCTCGAAGATCGGCGGCCAAATCGCGCCCGCGACGTAGCTGCCGCTTGAAATCAGCGCGAGGGCCGATCCGCGGCGGCGATCGAACCAGCGGCTGACATAAACGTAGAACGGCGCGTTCATGGCGCCGATCCCGAAAAAGCCAACGAACAGCCCCTGCCCGACATAGAGCTGCCAGGTCTCGCCCCCAGTCGACAGCGCAAGCCCGATACAAACCATCATTGCGCCGATGATGACCGTCGAGCGCACCCCGATGCGTTCGGCGACGTAGCCCATGGCGATGCCGCCGCTGCCGAAGCCGAGCCAGGCAAGCGAGGTCGCCAAAGCCGGAACCGCGCGCAGGCCGTCCGATTCGGCGGCGATCAGCTTGAGCGCCACAATGGTGATCCACGGCGCGCCGAACGACAGCGCCAGGATCACCAGCAATACAGTCGCGATGATCCAGGATGACCGGGTTTCGACGGACGGCACGCCTATGCGTTCATGCATTATTCGGCCGTGGCTTCCTCGGCGCCGCGAGGGCGACGCCGTTGTGACCGGCGTGCCGCCGGCTTTTGATGCGCTGAAGCAGTCTGCCGCTACCGTCCGAAGCGACAGCAAGCCGCGCCGTTATCATCGGCGTTGGTCCTTGGGTCTTCCTATTGGGCGCGGAATCTATCGCTTTCCAGCCCGAGCGGGGAGACCGCGGAGGTGGGGACAGCCCTGTGCAAAACGCCGACGAGCGTTTGCAGAGACACGCAACAAAGGTTCGAAACCGAGCCCGGGCACCCGGGCGATGCCGTGGACAACCACCGAATAAGGTTGTTGACCATTTTGTGGATTGGCGGACGCGGGCTTGGGATATTCGGCGGTGAATGCCGGGGATGGGACGAAGGAGAGCCGAGCAATGCCCGATCCTTCGCCCATCGCCACCGTGGTCGCGCGGCTCTCGAGCGACGCCTCGACCGCGCAAAAAATCGCTGACGCGCTCGCCGAGAGCTTCGAAGCCGAACAGTTCGCCACGTCGGCCTTCGAGGAAGCGCCCGGACGCTGGTCGCTCGCCATCCATTTCCGCCGGCGGCCCGATGAAGCGGCCGTGCGTGCACTGATCGCGTCTGCCGCCGGCACTTCAGCCGCCCATGCACTGACATTCGAGACGCTCGCGCCCACGGACTGGGTGAGCAAAAGCCTCGAAGGCCTCGCGCCGGTCGAAGCCGGCCGTTTTGTCGTGCACGGGGCGCATCGCCGCGCGCGCGTGCGGGCAAACCGTATCGGCATCGAGATCGAAGCAGCGCTCGCGTTCGGCACCGGCCACCACGGCACGACGCACGGCTGTCTGCTCGCGCTCGACCGGATCGTGAAGGGACGCCGCCGCGAGCGAGATAAAAGTGCCCTCTCCACGTTGGCCCGCAAACGGCAGAGACGGGCCGCGGTGCTCGATATCGGCACCGGCACCGGCGTGCTCGCCATCGCCGCAGCCAAGGCCTTGCGTCGACCGGTACTTGCCAGCGATATCGACGCCCGCGCCGTCGCAATCGCGCGCGACAACACGCGCATCAACCGGGTCGGCGCCCTCGTGCGGGTCGTGCACACCGCGGGCCTCCGCACCGCCCTGTTCCGTGCCCGCGCGCCCTACGGCCTGATCTTCGCCAATATCCTGCTCGATCCGCTCAAGGCGCTCGCCACGCCGATGGCGCGGCTCGTTGCGGCCAACGGACAGATCGTGCTCTCGGGTCTGCTCGCGGCCCAAGCCGGTGCCGCGATCGCCAGCTATCGCGCCCGCGGCCTCGCGCTCGTGCGCCGCATCACCCTCGAGGGTTGGGCGACGCTCGTTCTCGTGCGTCCGGCGCGCAGACGCATGGCGAAGCGCGCCCGCGCCGGCGTCTGACAGCATTGTGTCTGCGACAATTGGCGGCGCAGGTTCCTGCCATGCGGCGGAAGCATTGCCGGCCTGTCACCGGCTCAATAGATTGCCGCCATGTTCGAGGCCCGCTTTCAGTCGTTCGAAGATAGAGCCGAGCGCGCAGCCAGCGGACCGCGGCTTGCAGCGCTGCGGACCGAGCTGGCGCGGCGCGGCTTGACCGGATTCATCGTCCCGCGCTCGGATCGCCATCAGAACGAATACGTGCCGGCGTCCGAGCAGCGGCTCGCCTGGCTGACCGGCTTTTCCGGCTCCGCCGGGATCGCCATCGTGCTGATGGAGCGTGCGCTGTTGTTCGTCGATGGGCGCTACACGCTGCAGGCGCGCGAGCAGGTGGATACCTCGCTGTTCACCATCGAGCACCTGGTGGAGACACCCCCGGACCGGTGGATCGAGGAGAATCTCACGGCCGGCGATCGGATCGGTTACGACCCCTGGCTGCATACGGTGGAGGGCGCGGAGCGACTGGGCAAAGCCTGCGCCGCGGCCGGCGCGACGCTGGTTGCGGTCGAGCCCGACTTGATCGACGCCATTTGGGCCGATCGCCCCGCGCCGCCCCTCGGCGCGGTCACGTTGCACGATGTGCGCTTCGCCGGGGAAGCCGCCGAGGACAAGCTCGCCCGCATCCGCGCCGAGGTGGCGAAGCTGCGCGCCGACGCGCTGGTCGTATCGGACCCCCACGCGGTCGCCTGGGCGTTCAACATTCGCGGCGCGGACGTCGCCCATACGCCGCTTCCGCTCGTCTTCGCCGTCGTTCCGCAGGCGGGTCGGCCATCGCTCTATGTCGACGGACGAAAGCTTTCGAACAAGGTTCGCAACCGCCTGGAAGCCCTCGCCGATGTGCGCGAGCCGTCCGATTTCGTTGGCGCGCTCGGAGCGCTCGGCCGACAAAAACGGACCGTGCGGCTCGATCAAGCCACCGCCGCGGACGCGCTCGCGCGCCTCATCACCAGCCACGGCGGCAAGGTCACGCGCGGGGCGTGCCCGATCGCGCTGATGAAGGCCGTAAAGAACGAGATCGAGATCGCCGGCGCGCGCGCGGCGCACATCCGCGACGGCGCCGCCGTCACGCGCTTTCTCGCCTGGTTCGATCGCGAGGCCCCGCGTGGCAAGCTCACCGAGATCGACGCCGTGGCGGCGCTCGAAAGCTTTCGCCGCGACACCGGGCTGCTCAAGGACATTTCCTTTCCGACCATCGCCGGCGCGGGTCCCGACGGCGCGATCGTGCATTACCGCGTCACCAGCCGGAGCAATCGCGTCGTTGCGCCGGGTGAGTTGTTTCTGATCGACTCCGGCGCCCAATACGAGGACGGCACCACCGACATTACCCGCACCATCGCGGTCGGCGAGCCGACCGCCGAAATGCGCGATCGCTTCACGCGCGTGCTCAAGGGTCATATCGCGATTGCGCGCGCGATCTTCCCCGAGGGCACGACCGGCGCGCAGCTCGACTCGTTCGCGCGGCAATTCTTGTGGGCGCAGGGCCTCGACTTCGACCACGGCACCGGCCACGGTGTCGGCAGCTATCTTTCGGTGCACGAGGGCCCCGCGCGCATCTCCAAGCTCGGCACCGCCGCGCTCAAGCCCGGCATGATCCTGTCGAACGAGCCCGGCTACTACAAAGCCGGGGCCTACGGCATCCGCATCGAGAATTTGGTGCTGGTGGTCGCCGCCGCGCCCGTACCCGGCGCCGAGAAACCGCTCAACGCATTCGAGACGCTTACGCTCGCACCGATCGACCGGCGGCTGATCGTGCCCGAGCTGCTCACGCCGGAGGAAGCCGCCTGGCTCGACCGCTATCATGCCCGCGTCGTCGAGGCGTTATCGCCGCTTCTCGACGCCGACAGCCGCGCTTGGCTCACGGCCGCCGCCCGCCCGCTCGGACGACCCTGAAGTCCCAGGGCAATCCTTTGCTCGATCCAGCGCGAAAGGACTCGGCAGCGAGCAAGGCGCGCCGCACGCCGTGGCGGCTGCTCGCGCTGCTGATCGCGATGGCGGGCGTGGGCTCGCTCTCGCTGAATATCCTGGTGCCGGCGCTTCCGGGGCTGGCGACCAAGTTCGCCGCCGATCCCGCCAGCGTGCAGCTCACGGTCTCGCTCTACCTCATGGGCTTGGCGGCGGCGCAGCTGGTGTTCGGACCGCTGTCCGACCGCTTCGGCCGCCGGCCGGTCGTGCTGGCCGGTTTGGCGCTTGCGAGCCTCGCCAGCACCGCCGCCATCTTCGCCGCAAACATCGCAAGTCTGGTCGTCGCGCGCATCGCGCAATCGCTCGGCGCCTCGACCGGACAGACCATCGGCCGCGCGATCATCCGCGATCTTTATGATCGCGAACACGCCGCCTCCATGATCGGGCTGGTCACCTCGGTCGTTGTGCTGATGCCGATGGTCGCCCCGCTGATCGGAGGCATTCTCGACACGCTATTTGGCTGGGAGGCGATCTTCGTGTTTTCCGCCGGCGTGAGCTTCACGGTCTTCGCTTGGGCGGCGCTGGCCTTGCCGGAGACGCGCAGCCTGTCCCCCATGCCGAGTTGGGAGGGTCATTTCCGCACCGATCTCGCAGCGCTCGCGTCAAGCCCGCGCTTCTTCGGCTACGCGCTGTGCGCGGGGTTCGGATCGGCGCCATTCTTCAGCTTTCTCGGCGGCGCGCCCCACGTGGTGGTGACGCTTCTGGGACACACGTCGGCCGAATACGGGCTGTGGTTCTTCATTCCCTCGATCGGATTCATGGCCGGCAATTTTGCGGTGTCGCGGCTGACCGCGCGCTTCGGCATCGATGCTTTGATTTGGTGGGGAATCGCGCTCACCATCATCGGCTGTTTGCTCAACGTGTTGGCCTATATCGCGCTCCCGGGGTGGGAGATGGCCACGATTTTCCTGCCCCAAATCGTCATCGGCGTCGGCAATGGCCTGCTGCTGCCGACATCGATCGCCAGCGCCGTAAGCATCCGCCCGCAAGTGGCCGGTACCGCATCCGGTGCGACCGGCTTCATTCAGATGGCGATCGGCGCGGCGGCCGCCCAGCTCGGGGGGCACGTCACCGCCCATGCACCGGACGCGATGCCGATGCTGCTGCTCATGCTGATGTTCGGTGTCGCAACGGCGGTCGCGGTTTGGACGCTCGTGCGGCGCTAGTTTCCGGCGGCCGCAGCGCCGTCAGCGAGGCTGTGATGCCGATCGAACCGCCTGCAGGATGATTTGCGGCTTTATCGGGGTGCGATTGAACTCGAGGGCGAAGGGGCGCAGCGCATCGGACACGGCGTTTGCAATCACGGCCGGGGGCGCGATGGGCCCGCCTTCGCCAACGCCCTTGACGCCGAGGGGATTGAGCGGCGACGGCGAATGTTGGTGGATGAGCTGCATGTCCGGAATTTCGCAGGCAGTCGGAACCATGTAATCCATGAATGAACCGGCGAGCAGCTGGCCCTCCGGATCATAGTTGAATTCCTCCAACAGCGCGCCGCCGAGGCCTTGAGCGGCGCCGCCGACGATCTGGCCCTCGACCAGCATGGGATTGACCACCACGCCACAATCGTGGGCGATGATGTATTTCTCGATGTTCACTCGTCCGAGCTCGATATCGACGTCCACCGCCGCCACATGCGCGGCATACGACCAGGTGACCGTGGGCGGCTCGTAATAGTAGGTTTCCTCGAGCCCGGCATCGATGCCCGGCGGCCGGCCGTGATCCCAGCCGGGACGGGCCGCTCGCGCCACCGCCGCGAGCGAGACGTGGGCGCCCGGCACGCCCACGATGCCGACCCCGTCCTTGCGGAGCTCGAGGTCGCCAACCGCACATTCCAGGAGATTGGCAGCGATGGCGAACACTTTCGCGCGCAATCGTTCGCTCGCACCGTGAATGGCCGCCGACAAGGTCACGGTGCTGCGGCTCGCGATGGTCCCGAACCCGATGGCGATCGCCGCGGTGTCGGCAAGCGACATGACCACATCGGCGGGATCGACGCACCAGGCATCGGCCACGACCTGCGCAAAAATCGTCTCCATGCCCTGGCCCTGGGGGCAGGCGCCGGACGACACGAAGATCTTGCCCGAAGGATCGATCCGCACCATCGCGCTCTCGAACGGACCCACGCCGGTTCCCTCGACATAACAGCCGATGCCGAGACCGAGATAACGACCCTCGTGCCGCGCCGCGCGCTGGCGCTGGCGAAACGCCGCGACGCCGCCGATCGCATCGAGCGCCTGCCGCAGCGCCCGCGGATAATCGCCGCCGTCGTAGACGATGGGTTCGCCGTCGCGATAGGGCATGCCCACGCGATAGGGCATTTCGTCGGCCCGGATCATGTTGCGCAAGCGCACTTCGGCGGGCTCGAGGCCGAGCTGGCCGGCCACGAGATCGACGATCCGCTCCATCGCAAAGGCGGCTTCCGGGCGCCCTGCTCCCCGGTACGGCGCGTTCGGAACCTTGTTGGTTGCGGCGATCCTGGCATCGATCGCGACGGCGTCGATCTTGTAGGGGCCGAGCAAATGCACCGCGGTGTTGTAGACCACGCCGGCGCCGATGGGATTCCACGCGCCGCAATCGACGATGAAATGGTCGCGCAGCGCCAGGATGCGGCCTTCGTCGTCGAAGCCCACCTCGACGTCGTGCATCTGGTCGCGTGAATGACAGGAGCACATCAGGTGCTCGCGCCGGTCCTCGATCCACTGGACCGGGCGCTCCACCCGGCACGCCAAGAACGGAATCAACAAGTCTTCCGGGTAGACGTGCCCCTTGAGGCCGAAGCCGCCGCCGACATCGAGCGCAACACAGCGTATGCGCGCCTCCGGGAGCTGCAAGACCGCGGCCGCCTCGCGGCGCACCCAGTGAACGACTTGGGTCGCCGACCAGATCGTCACGCAGTCGGTCCGCGGATCGTGGACGCCGACGACGCCGCGGCATTCCATCGGCGCGGCGGCATAGCGGTGGTGATGGAATCGGCGTTGCAGCTTGTGCGGAGAGCGCGCGAACGCGGCGGCGATGTCGCCCTTGCCGATGGTGAAGGCGCCAATGAGGTTGGTCGCAAATTTGTCGTGGATGATCGGGGCGCCTGGGCGCAACGCCAATTCCGGGTCGACCACGGCCGGCAGGGGATCGAGATCGAGGGTGACCAATTGAGCTGCGTCTTCGGCGGCGTAGCGGCTCTGCGCCACGATCACCGCAACGGCCTCGCCGACATGCCGGACTTTGTCGTGAGCCAACAGGGGTTGTTGGGGATTGATGAACTTGTGCTGGACGAGCGTGGTCCATTTTCTGGGGAGCGAGAGCTGCGTGTCCGGCACCGGCGGCAAGAGCTGCAGCAGGTCCGCGCCGCTGAGCACGCAGGCGACGCCCGGCGCCGAGGCGGCGCGCGACAGGTCCACGCCGCGGATGCGCGCGTGCGCGACCGGGCTTCTGACGAAGACCGCGTGCAACATCTGCGGCAGGTCGAGATCGGCGATGAATTGTCCGCGGCCGGTCAGCAGGCGGCGATCCTCGCGGCGCGGCATGGAGCGGCCGACGAAAGACGTTTTGTTGGGATCGTTCATTCGCGAAAGGTTATTTCCGGCGTGACCCGGTACCGTTTAGCATCTCGCCGGTGCTTGCGGGCGAGTTTCTTGATTGCGCCTTTTGCCGCCAAAAAGGACCCGCGTCTCGCGCGCTACGAGGGGCTGTGGCCTACAAGGTCGAACCACTCGTCTTCGCTCAGCACCGCCACCCCGAGGTCCTTGGCCTTGCCGAGCTTCGAGCCCGCGCCGAGACCCGCCACCACATAGTCGGTCTTCTGCGACACCGAGCCCGCGACCTTGGCGCCAAGGCGTTCGGCCATGGCTTTTGCTTCTTCGCGCGTCATCTTCTCGAGCGAGCCGGTAAAGACCACGGTCTTGCCGGCGACCGCCGAATCGGCTGCCGGCTTTTCGGCATCGAGGATTTGCACTTGTTTCGTGAGCCGCTCGACGATGCCGCGATTGTGCTCCTCGCCGAAATAGGCGGCGATGCTGTCGATCACCGTTTCGCCGATCTGGTCGAGATTGTCCATCTCCGCCCGCGTCTCGGTATCGCCGCTGGCGATGTTCAGGCAGGCGTCGTGGAACGCCTGCCATGACCCATAGCCGCGCGCGAGCGCCCGCGCGGTCGTCTCGCCCACGTGACGCATGCCGAGTGCGTAGATGAAGCGCTCGAGCGGAATCTCGCGCCGCGCCGCGATCGCATTGAACAGGTTGCGGACCGACAATGCGCCGAAGCCTTCCTGCTCCTCGAGCTTGATTTTCGAATTGCGCGCGTCGAGCGTGAAGATGTGGGCCGGCTCCGTTACCCAACCCTGCTCGAAGAACAGCGTGATCTGCTTCTCGCCCAGCCCCTCGATGTCGAAGGCCCGGCGGGAGACGAAATGCTTCAGATGCTCGACTTTCTGCGACGGGCAGGCGAACTCGCCGGTGCAGCGCGTGACCGCCCCTTCCTCGCCGGCCGCAGTCGTATCGCGCATGACCGGGGTGTGGAGCGAACACGGGCAGCGGCTCGGAAATTTGTAAGGCTTCGACGATTTCGGGCGCTTCTCCAGCAGCACGCCCAAGACCTGCGGAATGACGTCGCCGGCGCGCTGAATCGTCACCGTGTCGCCGATGCGCACGCCGAGACGTTCGATTTCGTCCGCGTTGTGCAGCGTCGCGTTGGATACCACGACGCCGCCGACGGTCACCGGCTCCAGACGCGCAATGGGCGTGAGCGCGCCGGTGCGGCCGACGTGGATATCGATCGCCCTGACCACAGTCGTTGCCTTCTCGGCCGGAAACTTGTGCGCAATTGCCCAACGCGGATTGCGCGAGACGAACCCGAGCCGCTGCTGCCAATCGAGGCGGTCGACTTTGTAGACCACGCCATCGATGTCGTAGTCGAGCGTGGCGCGCTGTGCCTCGATTTCGTGGTGGAACGCGAGCATCGCATCGATCGAGTTGCAGATTTGCATCAACGGGTTGGTCTTGAAGCCGCGGGCGGCAAACCATTTGACCATGCCGGATTGAGTTTGCGCCGGCATCGCGCTCATTTCCCCCCAGCTATAGGCGAAGAAGCCGAGCGGCCGGGCAGCGGTGATCGCCGGATCGAGCTGGCGCAGCGAGCCCGCCGCCGAGTTGCGCGGATTGGCGAAAATCTGCTTGCCGGCCGCCTTCTGCCGCTCGTTCAGCGTCAGAAAGGCGGATTTGGTCATGTAGACCTCGCCCCGCACTTCGCAGACGTCGGGCACCCCTTTGCCGCGCAGCTCATCCGGGATGTCGGCGAGCGTTCTCACGTTTGGGGTCACGTCCTCGCCTTCGGTACCGTCGCCGCGCGTCGCGCCGCGCACCAGCCGGCCGCCCTCGTAGCGTAACGTGCAGGACAGGCCGTCGATCTTCGGCTCGGCGGTGAAAGTCACTTTCTCGTCCTTCGCCAGGCGCAGAAACCGGCGTACCCGCTCGACGAATTCGGCCACCTCGGCGTCGGAAAATGCATTACCCAGCGACAGCATCGCCACGCTGTGGCGGACCTTGGCGAATTTTTGCGAAGGCTGGGCGCCGACGCGGCGCGAGGGCGAATCCTCGCGCACCAGATCGGGAAAGCGCGCCTCGATCTCCTCGTTGCGTCGGCGCAGCGCATCGTAGGTCGCGTCCGAAACCGTCGGCGCGTCTTCCTGGTAGTAGCGCTTGTCATGGGCGCCGATCTCGGCGGCGAGCCGTTTGAGCTCGGCCTTGGCCTGCGCGTCGGTGAGATCGGCGACAGGGATTTTGCCAGTTTGCAAGCTCATAATCTGCGTCATTCCGGGACGCGCCGCAGGCGGCGTTGCTATCCCGCTGCCTTGATCAGGCGCTCGGCGGCCGCGCGGGCCTCCGCGGTGATTTCGGCGCCCGCCAGCATGCGCGCGATCTCCTCGCGGCGTTTGTCGGCGGCGACTTCGGCGACGCGAGTGGCGACGCGCTTGCCTTTGTCGAGCGCGCCCTTGCTGATGAGATAGTGCCGGTCCGCGCGCGCGGCCACCTGCGGCGCGTGCGTCACCGCAATCACTTGCGCGCGGCGGCCGAGCCGCGCCAGCCGCACCCCGATGGCGTCCGCCACCGCTCCGCCGGCGCCGGTGTCCACCTCGTCGAAGATGAGCGTCGACGCCGAGCCGCGGTCGGCCAGCACCACCTTGAGCGCCAACAGGAAGCGCGCCAGCTCGCCGCCGGAAGCGACCTTCATCAGCGGACCCGGCCGGGTGCCCGGGTTGGTCTGCACCCAGAACTCGATCCGGTCGATGCCGTGCGGCCCTCCTTCCTCCGGCTGGGTCGCGATCTCGGTTAAGAATTTCGCGCGCTCGAGCTTGAGCGGCTTGAGCTCGTCATTGACGGCGCGGTCGAGGCTTGCGGCTGCCGTCTTGCGATCGCGCGACAGCGTGGCGGCGGCTTCGCGGTAATGCGCGTCGGCGGCGCGCGCGGCGGCTTCGAGCGCGGCGAGGCGCTCGGCACCTGCATCGATGAGGCCGAGGTCGGCTCCGTAGCGGGCGGCAAGCGCATTGAGCCCATCGACCGGAACATTGTATTTGCGAGCCGCCGCCCGCAGCGCGAACAAACGCTCCTCGATGCGCTCGAGTTCGCCCGGATCGTGATCGGCCTGCCGCAGCGCCGCATCGAGATGCCCGCGCGCGTCGTCGAGCGCGGTGAGCGCGGCATCGAGCGCCTTCACCGCCGGCTCGATCAGCACCGGAGCCTGCGCCGCACGGCGCTCCAGCCGCCGCACCGCCGCCGACAGCATCGGCACGGGGGATTGCGCGCCGGCCACCGCCTCACGGGCATCGCGCAGGTCGCCGGCAACCTTCTCCGCCTGCATCATGATGGCGCGCTTGTCGGCGAGCATGGTTTCTTCCGACGGCTCGGGAGCAAGCCGCTTGAGCTCCTCGACCGCGTGGCGGAGAAAATCCGCCTCGCGCTGCGCGCGCTCGACCTCGGCCCGATGGGCCGCCACCGCGCCCGCCCGCGCACGCCGCTCGTTCCAAAGCCGCTCGACCTCCGCGGCCTCGCCGTCGAGGGCTCCAAAGGCGTCGAGCAGGCGGCGGTGCGCCGCGGTATCCACCAGCGCGCGCTCGTCATGCTGGCCGTGGATCTCGACCAGCGCCATGCCCAGCGCTTTCAGGGCCTGCGCGCTCAGCGGCTGGTCATTGACGAAGGCACGGGTGCGGCCGTCGGCAAATTGCACACGACGCAGAATCAGCTCGTCTTCGGCCGGGATGTCGTTTTCGGCCATGAGCGCGCGCACCGGGTGGCCGGAGGGCAGCTCGAAGGCCGCGGTCACCTGGCCCTGCTCCGCACCCTGGCGCACCAAGGTGACGTCGCCGCGCGCGCCGAGCGCAAGGGCGAAGGCATCGAGCAGAATAGACTTGCCGGCGCCGGTCTCTCCCGTGAGCACGGACAGGCCGGAGGTGAACTCGATATCGAGCCGATCGATGAGAATAATGTCGCGAATCGAGAGCCGGGCCAGCATGACAACTGTCCTCGCCTTTCGCTGGGCAGCGGACGCGGAAGCTTACGGGCTACCCGTCGCCGCCCGCCCGCAAAGCAAGGACGGAACGTGCGTTCGGGCGTTGTATCGTTACCGCAGCGGAACTCGGGCTCGCCCCGAACTGTGCGCCACAGGCGCCGCAAGTTGGGTGGAGCCGACTTGCAGTGTCAAGCCCGGACACGGCGATAGGGGGAAGGCGACTTCGACGCGATGACCTAGAATTTCAATTGCGCGAATGCCTGGCTGATCCAGGAGCCTTTGCTCTCGTTCGGCTCAACGCCCCTCGACTGCATCAGCGCATAAGCGTCCTTGTACCAGCGGCTTTCGGGGAAGTTGTGGCCGAGCACGGCGGCCGAAGTCTGCGCCTCCTCGACGATACCGAGCGCCATATAGACCTCGGTGAGCCGCAAGAGGGCTTCCTCGACGTGACGCGTCCTCTGGTAGCGCGTCACCACCACCTTGAAGCGATTGATGGCGCCTACATAATTGTTCGACTTTTGCAGTTGACGCCCAATATCCATTTCCTTGCCGGCCAACTGGTCGCGCGCAATCTCAATCTTGCGCTTGGCGGCGACGGCATATTCAGACTCGGGATATTTGCGGACCACCTCTTCGAGGGCTTGGACCGCCTTGTCGGTGCGCTCCTGGTCGCGCGAGATTTCGGGCATCTGATCGAAATAGGACGACCCGATCAGGAATTGCGCGTAGGCCGCATCCGGGCTTCCCGGATGCAGCGTGACGTAGCGGCGGGAGGTATTGATGCAGTCGTCATAGGCGCCGGCCTGGTAATAGGCGAAGGCCTGCATGATCAGCGACTTGCGCGCCCAGTCCGAATAGGGGTGTTGGCGGTCGACCTCTTCGAACTTCTTGGCCGCGGCCTTGGCGTCTTTCTTGGTGTTCAGAAGGTAGAGGCCCTCGTTGTAGAGCTTGTCGGCGGGCTCGTCCGAAACGACCGGGGCGTCCTTGTCGAACAGGCTGCAGGCGCCGAGCGCGACCGCCACCAGCGCAAGGGCAGCAAACCGCCCGGCCGCGCGCGCGCAGCTTTCAACGCTGATGATGACTGAAGCCCCAGCCATGGATCGGATGAATCCCGTCCCCGACGCGAAGTTCAACCGGTTCCCCTCATCTCCCCGGCGCCGCCAATAAATCCCTGTCCGCCTGAGGAAATAGGCCGCCATTCCGCCCGGAATGTGGCAGACGGAACGGCTTCAAAGGGCTTGATAGGGCTTGCGCTTAGGACATTTCCGGCCCGAAGGCCGGCGCCAGGCGGGAGGCCATCTCGGCGTGGCCGGGTACGGGCCGCGGCATCTCCCCCTCGACCCAGGTCCAGGCGCTCGCATCCGACATCAGCGCACAGACCAGCGCATGGTTGAGCTTGTGGCCGCCACGCACCGAACGGTAAGTGCCGAGCAAGGGCCCCCCCGCCAGCGCCAGATCGCCGACCGCGTCCAGCACTTTGTGGCGAACGAACTCGTCGGGAAAACGCGTGCCCTCGGGGTTGAGGATTCGGTTGTCGCTCACGACCAGCGTGTTCTCGAGCGAGGCGCCGAGCGCATATCCTGCGTTCCACAACGACGCCACATCGCGCATGAAGCCGAAGGTGCGGGCGCGTGCGATGTCGCGGCGGAACGTTTCAGGCTTCACGTCGATCGCCAACGCCTGACGCCCGATCAGCGGGTGCTCGAATTCGATCGTCGCCTCGACGCGGAAGCCGCGCGGGTTGGGCCGTATCTCTCCGAACGCGTCTCCCCTTACCACCCGCACGGGCTTGAGGACCCTGATGTGGCGCCGCGGTTGATCAAGCGTCTCAAGACCGACCGCGTCGATCGCCGCGACAAACGGGGCCGCGCTGCCGTCCATGATCGGCGCCTCGGGACCATCGATTTCAATGACGGCGTTGTCGACGCCGAGTCCCGAGAGCGCGGCCAATACGTGCTCGGCGGTGGATACCAGCGGCCCGGAGGCGTCGCCCAGCACGGTGGCGAATTCGGTGGCGGTGACCGCGCTCATGTCGGCCGGGATCTCACGATCCTGCCAGCCGTCGACATGGGTGCGGATGAAGCGCAACCCGGTGTCGGCATCGGCCGGATGCAACGTCAGCGTGACCGGCAAACCGGAATGGATGCCGACACCGCACAACGCCGTGTGATCGCGAAGCGTCGTCTGCTTAGCGACTTTCATAGTCCCGTCCCAGCCACTCCCGCCGCCGTGCGCGTCAATGGGACGCGGCAGCCTCAATTAGACGGGCGACGTCGGTCGCATTCCTGCCATCGGTAAGGCTGTACGTGACCCGCGGGCAAGGATTCCGACCGCGTTTGTCCCCCGACGAAAACCCCTTTGACGGTGGAAGCTTAGCGATGGTCGGGCGGAAGGCCAACTCACGCTTTTTTACCGACTGTTACCACCGGGCCGCCGCAATCGAGCTGCCGCCTGCCGGCGGGTCGCGCAGGCGCGGTGTAATGGCGCTTCCTTGGGCAACCTGAAGCCATCGGCGGCACCCGCAATTATCGCCGCCTTGCCGAGGAATGGAGAATTATTCCGTGTATTCAAATATGTGGACCGGGCGTATCAGCGCCCGGCAGTCCCGGCGATTCGCGCCGGAACTGCCGGGGGAGCGCACCATCAGTTGGCCTGCCGGCGCAAGAACGCGGGGATATCGAGCTGATCTTCCTCCACAGCCTTTGGCATGGGGGGCATGGGTGCCTGCCGAAGCAGGGGATCAGGGCCGGGCGGCGGCGGGCGCTTGGCGTATTCCGAGACCGGCGGCTCGGGGGCGCGCGGCATGGGAGGCGCCGGCATGGCCGGCCGCGGCGCCGGGGGAGCGCGATCCATCGGCCGGTCGAGCGGCCGATCGAGGGGCCGCGGAACCGCGGGACGAGCCGGCCGGACGGGCGCCGGCATTTTCTGTGCCTCTTCTTGCTCATCACGGCGGCCGAGGCCTACGGCAGCAAGTCGCCGCAGCAGGCTCACCTTGCGCTTCTCCGGATGATCAACCTCGCCCTCACCGAGCTTGGCCCGCAGCTCGGCCTGCGCCGGGCGCGGCAACTCATCGATGCCGGGCATGCGGCGCGGCCGATTGACCGTCCGCTCCGGCGCCGGCGGGATGAAGGCTCGCGGCGTCGGTGGCGGTTCGACCGGCGGCGCCATCTGTTCCGGAAACAGCGACGGTTTGGGCGGGATCGGCCGGATAGTCACGTCCTCGATCATGGGCAGGACCGCGGCTGCGACCGCCGCCTTGGCGGCGGCTTCGATCGCCTCGGGGGTCGGCGGCAAGGGCGCGCTCGACCCCGTCGGCGTTGCCAGTGGGTGGGCGCGCGTCTCGATGCGCTCGGCGGGGCGTTGCGGCGGGTCGGCACGCAACTGATCGGCACGCAGCTTCTGGGTGAGCTCCGCAATCCGCGCTTCCGGCTCCATCGCGGACCGCTGCAAACCGGCATGATCGATGCCGGTGGCCACGACCGACACGCGGATGATGCCTTCCAGACTCTCGTCGAAGGTCGCTCCCACGATGATGTTGGCGTCTTGATCCACTTCCTCGCGGATGCGGGTCGCCGCCTCGTCGACCTCGTAAAGCGTGAGGTCCTTGCCGCCGGTGATCGAGATCAGCAGGCCCCGCGCCCCCTTCATCGAGGCGTCGTCGATCAGCGGATTGGAGATCGCGGCCTCGGCGGCGGAGAGCGCGCGCTTCTCGCCCGACGCCTCGCCGGTGCCCATCATCGCCTTGCCCATTTCGCGCATGACGGCGCGGACGTCGGCAAAGTCGAGATTGATCAGGCCCTCTTTCACCATCAGATCGGTGATGCAAGCGACCCCCGAGTAGAGCACCTGGTCGGCCATGGCGAAGGCGTCGGCAAAGGTCGTCTTCTCGTTCGCCACCCGGAACAGGTTCTGGTTGGGGATGATGAGCAGCGTGTCGACGACCTTGTGCAGTTCGGCGATGCCTTGTTCGGCCACGCGCATCCTGCGTATGCCTTCGAAGTGGAACGGCTTCGTGATCACGCCGACGGTGAGGATGCCGGCTTCTTTCGCGCAACGAGCCACCACCGGCGCCGCGCCGGTGCCGGTGCCGCCGCCCATGCCGGCGGTCACGAACACCATGTGCGCGCCCTGGAGATGATCGCGGATTTCGTCGATCGCTTCCTCGGCCGCGGCCCGTCCGACTTCCGGCTGGGAGCCGGCGCCGAGCCCCTCGGTGACGGCCACGCCCATCTGGATGATGCGCTCGGCCTTCGACATCGTGAGCGCCTGGGCGTCAGTGTTGGCGACCACGAAGTCGACCCCCTGCAGCCCGCTCGCGATCATGTTGTTGACGGCGTTGCCACCGGCACCGCCGGTCCCGAACACGGTGATCCGCGGCTTGAGCTCACGGACGTCGGGAATCTTCAGATTGATGCTCATGTTTGCCTCTTCATAGCGGACGTCACCGCCGCCGGGTCGGGCCGGTCCGCCGCCGGCCGATGGGAATGTGCGATCGAGTCATCAGAAGCTCTCGCGAAGCCATCGTCCGACCCGTGCGATATAGCCGCCCCCTGTCGCCGAGTGCCGCGTTCGCCGCGGTTCGAAATGCTCAAGATGCGCCGCCTGCGGGTAGACCAGCAGCCCCGTCGCGACGGTGAATGCAGGCCCCTTCGCTTCCTCCGGCAATCCGGCAATGCCGAGCGGTCGCCCGAGCCGCACCGGGCGGCGCAGAACTTGCGCGGCAAGCTCGGCCACGCCGGTGAGCTGGCTCGCCCCGCCGGTAAGCACCACGCGCCCGCGCGGCTCGGCTGCGAACGGCGAAGCCGCCAGGCGATCGCGGACCATTTCCAATATTTCTTCGATGCGTGGCTTGATGATGCGGGCGAGGCTTGCACGCGAAACGAAATGCGGCGCCTCGCGTTCGTCGTTGTCGACCGGAGGCACCGCGATCATGTCGCGTTCGTCCGAAGCGCCCGTGAGCACGCTGCCGTAGAGCGTTTTAATGCGCTCGGCGTCGACGACACGAGCATTGAGGCCGCGGGCGAGATCCATGGTCACGTGCCAGCCGCCGAGCGCGAAGCCGTCGGCATGCACGAAGCGGCTGCCGGTGAAGACCGCGATCGTCGTCGTGCCGGCACCCATCTCGATCACGGCGGCGCCGAGTTCGGCTTCGTCATCGGCGAGCGCGGAGAGGCCGGCCACATACGGACTCGTCACCATCGCCTCGACCGCGAGGTGGCAGCGCTCGACCGCGAGCATGAGATTGCGCGCAGCCGAACCGTCCGCGGTCACGACGTGCATGTCGATGCCGAATTCGCGCGCGAGCATGCCGCGCGGGTCGCGAACGCCGCGGGCGTGGTCGAGCACGTAGCCGATCGGAAGCGAATGCAGCACGGCGCGTCCAGCGCGCGCCGAATGGCGGCTTCCGGCGGTGAGCACGCGGGAAATGTCGCGCTCGCCGATGGCCGAACCCGCGACCTCGATGGACGCGGAGATGAGCTCGCTCGTCGGACGACCGGCGGAGACCGAGACGATGACCGAGTCGAGCTGCATTTTCGCCGTGCGCTCGGCGAGGTCGGCGCATTGCCGCACCGCGGCTTCCGCCTCGGCGAGATCGATCACCGTGCCGGCCTTCATGCCGCGGGCGAGCGTGTGACCGAACCCCACGACCTCGACGGAGTGGCTGCGCAGCCCCGGCGAGTCCTCGGGCGGGCTCGGCCTCAGCCGTCCAATCAGGCACGCGATCTTGCTGGTGCCGACGTCGAGCGCGGCCACCAGTACCGAGCGGTTGGGCGGCAGCGGCTTCATCTTCGGGGTGAGGCCGAACTGGAGGGCGCTCATGCGTTGCCGCCCTTCTTCTTCAGCTTGTCCTTGAGCGCCTCGATGCGCGCCTGCGCGGCCGCCTCCGAGAGGCGCACCGTCACCCGGTCCGGGAGCCTGAGATCGATCGCGACGATGTCGCGGGTGATCAGGTTCTTTTCATTGTCGAGCGCGACCAGCCGCTCGAGCGCGGGCGCCACGTCGGTCTCGGGCAGCCGCACGTCGATGCCGTTCTTGAGCCGCAGATTCCAGCGCCGTTCGCCGACCAGCACCGAGGCGCGGACGAAATCGCGCATGGTGGGATAGCGATCGAGCAGAGCGAGGAACTCCTTTGCTTTCGTTTGCGCCCCCTCGCCCACGACGAGGGGCAGTTGGATGAGACGCGGCGCGACATAAGGTTCGAGCACGGTGCCGTCGTCGGCGATGACCGACACGTGCCCGTCCTTTTGCCACAGCGCGAAGGCCTCGCGTTCCTTGACGCCGATCTGCAGCTCGCCGGGATAGAGCTTGAGCACCGTGGCGTCCGCGATCCACGGATTGGTCTTGAGGCGCTCGCGCGTCTGATCGACGTCGAGCACCTCCTCGCGGCTGACGTGATGATTGCCGGCGAGCGCGATCGAGACGACGCGGAAGCCGGTTGCACCGGCGATGCCGTCGCGCGCACCTTTGATCCCGGCGATCATGCTCGGAACGTGATCGCCCCTGACGACGCCGTAGGCGAGGCTCGCGACGATGATGACGGCGGTAGCGGCGACGCCTACGCCGCGCGGCCACTTGCTGTCGAGGAGCGACGACCAGCGCTCGATGATGCGTGCGAGGCGGGCCCGCGGTCTTGTCGCCTTGCCGTCGCCGGGAGGCGCCGCACGCACAGCTGCATGATCAGCGAGGCGCAAGCGCCATCGCGCCGTCCCCTTCAGCGGTTGAGCGAGGCGTCCTCCATCATCCATTGCACGAGCTCATCGAACGTGATGCCCGCGTGCGCCGCGAGTTCGGGCACGAGCGACGTCTCGGTCATGCCGGGCTGCGTGTTGACTTCGAGACAAACGAGTCCCCCCGTACCCTCGACGCGATCGTCGTAGCGGAAATCCGCACGGCTCACGCCTCGGCAGCCCAGCGCGTGATGCGCCGCCAGTGCTAGTCTTCGGACTTGTTGGTAAACAATCGATGAAACCGGCGCAGGAAGCAGATGTTTGGATCCGCCGGGAACATATTTGGCCTCATAGTCGTAAAATCTTACCGTCGGCACGATTTCAATCACCCCGAGCGCCGCATCCCCCATGACCGCGCACGTCAACTCCTTGCCAGCAATGTATTTTTCGACGATGAGGCGCTCGCCATAGGGCCAGTCCTCGCGGGTGAGTTCCTGCGGCGGGTGGGCATGATCCTCGCGCACGATGAAAACCCCAACGCTCGAGCCCTCCGCGATCGGCTTGATGACGTAGGGCGGCGGCAGCACGTGGCCTTTGGCCACATCGAACCGCGACGCTACCAGCCCCTCGGGCACCGGAACGTCGGCGGCGCGGAACAGGTCCTTGGCGACGTCCTTCTGCATGGCGAGCGCCGACGCCATCACGCCGGAATGGCTGTAGGGGATGGCGAGAATTTCGAGCACGCCCTGCAGCGTGCCGTCCTCGCCCGGTCGCCCGTGCAGCATGTTGAGGGCAACATCCGGCTTGACCGTGGTGAGCACCGCGGCGATGTCGCGGCCGACGTCGATGCGGGTCACCCGATGGCCACGCCGCGCGAGCGCCTCGGCGCAGGCCTTGCCGGAGCGCAACGATATCTCGCGCTCGGCGGACCAGCCTCCCATCAGAACGGCGACATGCTTGCTCATTCTTCGGCCTCGCCGCGACGCTGATTCGCTTGTACCACCCAATAGAATTGAGATCGGCGCCTACGTCGAGCGTTGCGATCCGGCACTCGCCGACCGCACTCGGCGGTCAACGTCGTTGCCGGAGCAAAGCAGCCGTTACGCCACTCCGATCCGCTTGATCTCCCACTCGAGCTCCACGCCGGAGTTTTCTTTGACGCGTCGGCGCACCGTCTCGCCCAGCGTCTCGATGTCGGCGGCGGTGGCGCTGCCGAGATTGATCAGGAAATTGCAGTGCATCTCCGACACCTGCGCGTCGCCGACTTTGAGCCCGCGGCAGCCGGCGGCATCGATGAGCTGCCACGCTTTATGACCGGGCGGGTTCTTGAAGGTCGAGCCGCCGGTGCGGCTCTTGATCGGCTGGGTTGCCTCGCGCGATTCGGTGATCTTCTCCATCTCTGCGGCGATCGCGGCCGGATCGCCGGGCGCGCCCTGGAACAGCGCTTGCGTGAAGACGATGTCGTCGGGCGCGCCGCAATGACGATAGCTGTAGTGCATGTCGCCGTTGTTGAAGACGCGCAGCCGGCCCCCTCGGTCGACCCCTCGCGCCTCGATCAGCGCGTCCTTGGTCTCGCGGCCGTAGGCGCCGCCGTTCATGCGCAGCGCCCCGCCCACCGCGCCGGGAATGCCGCGGAAGAAAGCGAGTCCCGCGATCGCCGCCTCTTGCGCAGCGCGGCTGACTTTCACATCCGGCGCAGCCGTGCCGGCGCGGATACGCCAACCATCTTCGACTTTGACCTCGCCGAAGCCGCGACCGAGACGAACGACGACGCCCGGCACGCCGCCGTCGCGCACGATCAGGTTCGAGCCGAGCCCAATGACGACGACGGGAATCGCCGTCGGCAGATGGGCAAGAAAATCGGCGAGGTCCGCCTCGTCCTCGGGCATGAACAGAACCTGTGCCGGCCCGCCGACGCGAAACCAGGTCAGCTCCGCAAGCGACTGGTTCGCCATCAACCGTCCACGCAGCGTCGGCATGCGCGCTTTGAGATCCGCAACGAGGTCCGGGAAGATCATGGCGATGCTGGCGCGGCGCGGATCGTGGCCCGGGTCATCACGCCACCGCCCCCAGCGCGGCGAGCTCGCCCGGCAGCGCATAGGCCCATTGGGTGATGTTGCCGGCGCCGAGACACACGACGATGTCGCCGGGTTGTGCCAACCGTTTGACCATGCGCGCAAGGTCCTGCGCGCCGTCGAGAGGAATGACCTGTCGGTGCCCGTGCGCGCGCAGACCCTGCACCAGGGAATCGCGGTCGGCACCCGCGATCGGCGCCTCGCCGGCCGCATAGACGTGCGCGACGATCACGGTGTCGGCGTCGTTGAAGCAGGTCGAGAACTGCTCGAACAGCGATGCCAAGCGGGTATAGCGGTGCGGCTGCACCACGGCGATCACCTGGCCCCTGCTCGACTCGCGCGCCGCGCGCAGCACGGCGGCGATCTCCACTGGATGGTGGCCGTAGTCGTCGATGATCGGCACGCCATTCCACTCGCCGGTGCGGGTGAAGCGGCGTCGCACGCCGCCAAAATTCCCAAGCGCCGTGCGGATCACGTCGTCGGACACACCGAGCTCGCGCACAACCGCGATTGCGGCGGTGGCATTGAGCGCGTTGTGGCGGCCGGGCATCGGCAGCGTCAGGCCGTTGATTTCGTGCATCGTCTCGCCGGCGCGGTCGCGGAACACGATCGAGAAGCGCGAGCGGCCCTCGGCATGGTCGAGATCTACGAGCCGCACGTCGGCCTGCGGATTCTCGCCGTAGGTGATCACGCGGCGGTCGGTGATTTGCCCGACCAGCACTTGCACCACCGGATGATCCGTGCACATCACGGCGAAGCCGTAGAACGGCACGTTTTCGACGAAGGCACGAAACGCCTCCTGCACCGCCTCGAAGGTCTTGAAATGATCGAGATGCTCGGGGTCCACATTGGTGACGATGGCGACGTCAGCCGGAAGCTTGAGGAAGGTGCCGTCGGACTCATCGGCCTCGACCACCATCCAGTCGCCGGCGCCGAGCCGCGCGTTGGTGCCGTAGGCGTTGATGATGCCGCCATTGATCACGGTCGGATCGAAGCCGCCGGCGTCGACCAGCGCGGCGACGAGCGAGGTCGTCGTAGTCTTGCCGTGAGTGCCCGCGATCGCGACGCAGCGCTTGAGCCGCATCAGCTCGGCCAGCATCTCGGCGCGGCGCACCACCGGCAGGCGGCGCGCGCGCGCGGCGGTGAGCTCGGGATTGTCGCGCTTGATCGCCGTCGATACCACCACGACCTCGGCATCGCCGAGCGCGCCGGCGGAATGGCCGATGGCAATCTTGGCGCCCTTGTCGCGCAGGCGTTTGACGTTGGCGCTGTCGGAAGCGTCCGAACCTTGCACGGTATAGCCGAGATTGATGAGCACCTCGGCGATACCGCTCATGCCGATGCCGCCGATGCCGACGAAATGGATCGGACCGATATCGCTCGGCAGTTTCATGCTCTCGTTTCCCGTCTATCTCCCGCGCATCACTCCGACGCGCCGGGCTGCGAATTCATGGCGTTGCTGCCACGCGCAACACCAGATCCGCCAGCCGCTCGGCGGCGTCGATGGCGCCCTGGGAGCGGGCGGCGGCGGCCATTGCTACGAGCTTTTGCGGCGTGCTGGCAAGCGTGCTGAGTTCGGCCGCCAGCCGATCGGGCGTGAAATCATCCTGCCGCAAGCGCATCGCCCCGCCCGCCTGCTCCAGCACGCCGGCATTGGCGGATTGATCCTGGTCGAGCGCGTGGGGCAACGGCACCAGGATGGCCGGCCGCCCGATGGCGGCGAGTTCCGCCACGGTCGAAGCGCCGGAGCGCGCGACCACGATGTGGCTCGAAGCGATCCGCGCCGGCAGATCGGCGAAGAACGGCGCGACTTCGGCTGCGACCTTGGCCCGGACATAGATGTCGGTGACACGGGCGAGGTCCTCCTCGCGCGCCTGCTGCACCACCGCGAGGCGCGCTTGCATATCACGCCCGAGTCTCTCGACGGCGAGCGGCACGATGTCGGCCATGATCCGCGCGCCCTGGCTGCCGCCGAATATCAGCAGGCGTAGCGGCCCCGTCGCTTGCGGAACGGCATAGGGCGCGGCGGCCGCCGCGATCACCGCCGGCCGCACCGGGTTGCCGGTGCGCGTCGCCTTGGCGTCAAGCTCCCCCTCGCGATCGAGCACCCCGGCAAAGCTGGTCGCGATGGCGTTGACGCGCGACGCGAGAAAGCGGTTGGCGCGGCCCATCACTGCGTTCTGCTCGTGGATCACCGTGGGAATTTTGCGCAGCGTCGCGGCCAGCACCGGCGGGATGGTCGGATAGCCGCCGAAGCCGACGACCGCCGCCGGCCGTAAGCGCGCGAGCAGGCGCAAGCCCTGCATGGTGCCGATGCCGAGCATCGCCACCGTGCGCGCCAACGACAGCGGGTTGCGGCCGCGCACGGTCGCACTGGTGATGATGTGAATGTCCCGCGCCGGAAATGTCTTGCCGTAGCGCTCGGCGCGATGATCGGTCGCGAGCGCGACGGCGATGCCGCGCCGGCTGAGCGCCTCCGCGAGCGCTTCGGCGGGAAACAGGTGTCCGCCGGTCCCGCCGGCGGCCAACAGAACAAGCGGCACGCGGTGTATTCCCTTCGGGAGATGAAAAAATAATCAGGCCGGGCTTTCGGCGGGCGCCAATGCCCCCTCCCTTGCGAGCAACTCAGCGCGTGGACGCTCACGCGTCAAGGCGAGCAGCATTCCCATGCCGTAGGCGAGCGAGATCATCGATGAGCCGCCGTAAGAAATGAACGGGAGCGTCATGCCCTTGGCCGGCATCAGGTGCAAGTTCACCGCCATGTTGATGGCCGATTGCAACCCGAGCAGGACGGCAAGGCCGGCTGCGGCGAAGCGCGCGAAGGGGTCCTCGTTGCGGCTGGCGTGGCGCAGAGCGCGCACCACGATGAAGATGAATAGAGCGACCAGCAGCAGACACAGCACGATGCCGAATTCCTCGGCGGCGACCGCGAACACGAAGTCAGTGTGGCTCTCGGGCAGGATGCGCTTGACGGTGCCCTCGCCCGGGCCGCGTCCGAACCAGCCGCCGCGCTGAAACGACTCGAGCGCCTGGTCGATGTTGAAGGTGTCGCCGGAGGAGGGATCGCGGAATCGCTCGATGCGCCGCGCCACGTGCGGAATGAGCATGTACGCGGTGGCAAGCCCGAGCGCGGCGGCGCCGCCGAGCCCCACCACCCAGACGAGGCGCATGCCGGCGATAAAGAACAGCGCGCTCCAGACCAGCGCGACCAGCATGGTCTGACCGAAATCGGGCTGCAGCACGAGCCCGGCGACCGCCACCAGCAGCAGCGCGAGGGCGAAGGTGTTGGCCGGCATTTCCGGCCGCCGCGCGGATTCTCCGAACAGCCAGGCGATGAGGATCACGAAGGCGGGCTTGAGGAATTCCGAGGGCTGGATGTTGATCCCGAGCAGGACGATCCACCGCCGCGCGCCCTTGACCTCGGCACCGTAGTGCAGCGTGGCGGCGACCAGCAGCAGGCTCACTATGAACACGATAACCGCGAGCCGGCGAATGTGGCGCGGCGGCAGGAACGAGGTTGCGAGCATCACGGCGAGCGCGGGAATCAAATAGAGCACGTGCCGGTTGACGAAGTAGAACGGGTCGAGACCGAGCCGGGAAGCAACCGGCGGCGACGCCGCCAGCGAAAGAATGATTCCCGCGAGCATCAGGGCGAGCAGCGCCGCCAGCAGCAAGCGGTCGACCGTCCACCACCAAGCGGCAAAGCGCGTGCGCTCAAGACGCGAGACCATCGAGACCCCCTCGCAGACTGATTAGTGGTGCCTGCCCTTGGTTGACAGAGGATTAACGGCTGCGACCCGACGCGTCTGTTTTAAGCCGAAGGCACCAGGCCCGGCAGCGCGCGGACCAGTTCGCGGAACTTATCGCCGCGCACCTCGAAATTGCGATACTGGTCGAAAGAGGCGCAGGCCGGCGACAGCAGTACGACCGGCTCGGCGACGTCGGCTGCCTCGGCGCCGGCGGCCGCCAGCTCGACCGCCCGCTCGAGCGTGCCGGCAATCACATGGGGCACGCGTCCCTCGAGCTCGGCGGCGAAGTCGGTCGCGGCCTCACCGATCAGGTAGGCCTTGCGCATGCGCGGGAAAAAGCGCGCGAGCGACGCTATGCCCCCGGTCTTGGCCTTGCCGCCGGCGATCCAGAAAATGTCGGAGAAGCAGGCGAGCGCCTGGGCGGCGGAATCCGCGTTGGTTGCCTTGGAATCGTTGACGAATAGCACGCGGGCCTTGCGGCCGACCTGTTCCATGCGGTGGGCGAGGCCCGGAAACGAACGCAGACCCTGCTGGATCGCCTCAGCCGAAAGCCCGAGCGCGAGCGCCGCGCCGGCGGCGCAGGCGGCATTTTGCGCGTTGTGCACGCCACGCAGCGAGCCGATGCCGCCGATGCGGGCGATGGCGCGGATGGCACCGTCCGCGGCCTGCATGATCGTCTCGGCCTGCACGTAAAGCCCCGCCTGCAGCGGCCGGCGCACCGAGACGCGAGCGAGCTTTTTGCCCGCCCGCTCGACGCGGTCGGCCGCCGCCGCGCACCACTCATCGTCGACGCCGATAATCGCGATGCCGTCCGCCTGCACGCCGGCGACCAGCCGCTGCTTCACCGCGGCGTAGTGCGCGAGCGTTCCATGGCGGTCGAGATGGTCCTCGCTGACGTTGAGAAGAACACCGACCGACGGATCGAGCGTGGGCGCGAGGTCGATCTGGTAGGACGAGCACTCGACCACGTGCGCCCGCGCCTCCTCCGGCGGCGCCAGCGAGAGGATCGCGGTGCCGATATTGCCGCCGATCTGCGCGTCGCGACCGGCCGAGCGCAAGAGATGCGCAACCAGCGCCGTGGTGGTCGATTTGCCGTTGGTGCCAGTGATGGCGACGAACGGCGCGTTCGGTGCGCGCGCCCGCCGTTCGCGGCAGAACAGCTCGATGTCGCCGATCACCTCGACGGCGGCGGCGCGGGCGAGCGCCACGGTCCAATGGGGGGTGGGATGCGTGAGCGGCACGCCAGGCGCGAGCACGAGGGCGGAAATTCTCGACCAGTCCACCTGCCGCAGGTCGGCAGTCGGGATGCCGGCGCTCGTCGCCTTGAGCACGGCGTCTGCGTCATCGTCCCAGCCGATGACGTCGGCGCCGCCTGCGAGCAACGCGCTCGCACTCGTCAGTCCCGACCCGCCCAGGCCGAAGACGGCGACCTTCTTTCCGGCAAAGACGGTGACGGCGATCATCACCGCAGCTTAAGCGTGGACAGCCCCACCAGCGCAAGCACGACCGAGACGATCCAAAAGCGGATCACGATCTGCGGCTCGGTCCAGCCGAGCTGCTCGAAATGGTGGTGGATCGGCGCCATGCGGAACACGCGCTTGCCGGTGAGCTTGAACGATATGACCTGCACGATCACCGATACCGCCTCGAGCACGAACAGCCCGCCGACGATGCCAAGGACGATCTCCTGCTTGGTCGCCACCGCGATCGCCCCCAGCATGCCGCCGAGCGCGAGCGAGCCGGTGTCGCCCATGAAGACCGAGGCCGGCGGCGCGTTGAACCAGAGAAAGCCCAGTCCCGCCCCGATCACCGCGCCGCACACCACCGCCAGCTCGCCGGTGCCGGCCACGAAGTGGAGTTGCAGGTACTCTGAAAGGACTCCGTTGCCGACGACCCAGGCAAAGATGCCGAAGCAGCCGGTGGCGATCATCACCGGAACGATCGCCAGCCCATCGAGGCCGTCGGTGAGGTTTACCGCGTTGCCGGCGCCGACGATGATGAACGCGCCGAATATGATGAAGAACCAGCCGAGCGGAAGCACCAGCTCCTTGAAGAAGGGAAAGGTGAGCGAGGACGCGAACGGCTGGCGGCCGAGCGACACGATGAAGTAGCACGCCGCCAGCGCGATCAGCGCCTCGACGACCATGCGAAGCTTACCGGAAACGCCGGCATGGGTCTGCTTGGTGACCTTGAGGTAATCGTCGTAGAAGCCGATCGCGCCGAAGATGAGCGTCACGCCGAGCACGATCCAGACGTAGCGATTGGTCAAGTTGGCCCACAGCACGGTCGACACCACGAGGCCGAACAGCATCATCAGCCCGCCCATGGTGGGCGTGCCCTTCTTGGTGACGAGGTGGGACTGCGGCCCGTCGCTGCGGATCGGCTGGCCCTTGCCCTGCTTGAGCCGCAGCTGATCGATGATCGAGTGACCGAACAGAAAGACGAACACGAGGGCGGTGGACAGCGCCCCCCCGGTGCGGACTGTGATGTAGCGGAAAACGTTCAGGGGGCCGATCGTGTCCGAGAATGCGGAGAGCCAGTAGAGCATGGGTCAGCCGTTGGTCGAAGCTGGGGCGGGCACGAGATCGGGCGCCTCGCGGCGATAGCGGCCTTGCAGCGCCTTGACGATAGGGGCCATCCGCGAGCCGAGCGATCCCTTGACCATGACGGCATCGCCCGGCTGCACGGCGGCAAGCACGTGCGATTCGAGCGCGGCCGAGGTCTCGGCATAGCCGCCCTTGCGCCGGGAGGGAAGCGCCTCCCACAACGCGCGCATCAGCGGACCACAGCAGAACACGAGATCGATGTCGTGCGCGAGCACCGCCATGGCCAGCTCGCGATGCAACTCGGCGCCGCGCGGGCCGAGTTCCAGCATGTCGCCGAGCACCGCGATGCGCCGGCCGAGCGGGCCTGCGTTCGCGTGGGCGAGCAAGGCGAGCGCCGCGCGCATCGACGCCGGGTTGGCGTTGTAGCTTTCATCGATCAGCAGCGCCTTGCCGCCCGGCATCTCGAGGGTCAGGCGGGAGCCGCGCCCGCTCGCCGGCCGCAACTCGACGAGCGCCAGCGCCGCAAGCGCAAGGTCGGCGCCGACCAGCACGGCCGTCGCCAGCACGGCAAGCGAATTGAGCACCAGATGCCGGCCCGGCGCGCCCAGCTTGTAGGTGACGTCGGTTCCAAAAATTCGCGCCTGCACGGTGGAGGTGTCGGATTGCAGCGAGCATTTGATCAGCCGGGCGTCCGCGCGCGCGTGCTCGCCGAAGGAGACGGTGCGCTCGACATCGGCGTTTTGCGCGCTGCGCTCGAGGCGGGCGAACTGCGGGTTGTCGCGGTTGATCACCGCCGCGCCGCCGCGTTCGAGGCCCAGGAAGATTTCCGCCTTGGCGTCGGCGATCGCCTCGAGCGAGCCGAAGAATTCCAGATGCACCGGCTCGACGGTCGTGATGATCGCGACCTGCGGCCGCACCAGCCGCGTGAGCGGCTCGATCTCGCCGGCATGGTTCATGCCCAACTCGAACACCGCGTAGCGTGCGCTCTCGGGACAGCGCGCGAGCGAAAGCGGCACGCCCCAATGGTTGTTGTAGGACGCGAGCGAGGCATGGGTCTCGCCGTTGCAGGCAAGCGTCAGACGCAGCGCTTCCTTGGTGCCGGTCTTGCCGACGGAGCCGGTGACGGCGACGACTTTCGCCCGCGAGCGCGCGCGCGCCGCGCGCGCCAGGTCGCGCAAGCCCTCGAGCACGTCGGCAACGATGAGCAGCGGCGCATCCTGGGGAAAGCTATCGCGCCTGTCGGCGGAGACAACCGCAAGCCCGGCCCCCGCCGCGAGCGCGGCCGCAACGAAGTCGTGCCCGTCGCGGTTGTCGCCCTTGATGGCGAAGAACGCTTCGCCGGGCGCAATCGTGCGCGTGTCGATCGAAATGCCCGGCACCGAAGGCGGCAATGGGCCGTTGCGCGCGGCGCGCATCGCAGCAACCATTGCCTCGACGGCCCAGAGCGGCCGATCGGTCATGCCACCCTCCCGGCAAGCGCGGCGGCGACCGCCTCATGGTCGCTGAATGGCAGCACCTGTTTGCCGATGATTTGGCCGGTTTCATGGCCCTTTCCGGCGATCAGCAGCACGTCGCCGCGCCACAACTCGGCGATCGAGGCACGGATCGCCTCGCGGCGGTCGCCGATTTCGAGCGCCCCCGGCGACGCCTGCAGGATCGCCGCGCGGATCGCCGCGGGACTTTCGCTGCGAGGATTATCGTCGGTGACGATGACCCGGTCGGCCAGCCGCGCGGCGATCGCTCCCATCATCGGACGCTTGCCGGGGTCGCGATCGCCGCCGCAACCGAACACCACGACGAGGCGGCCGCTCACGTAGGGCCGCAGCGCCTCGAGCGCCTTGGCGAGCGCGTCGGGCTTGTGGGCATAGTCGACGAAGATCGGCGCGCCGTTGCGCTCGCCGAGGAACTCGAGCCGGCCCTTGGCGCCTTTAAGATGCGCGAGCGCGGCGAAGGTCTCGGCGGGTTCGCCTCCGGTGGCGATGACGAGTCCGGCCGCGACCAGCGCGTTCTCGATCTGAAACGCGCCAGGCAGCGGCAGCCGGACAAGGTAATCGCGACCGGCACGGCGGAGCTCGAGCACCTGCGTGAAGCCCTCGATCCTGCTTCCGATCAGACGAATACCCTCGCCGCGCTCGCCGACGGTGATGAGTCGCAGCCGGCGCCGCGTCGCTGCCGCCGTCACGGCATCGGCGTGCTCGTGATCGGCCGCGATCACGGCTGCGCCACCGGGCTCGATCAGATCCGTGAACAGGCGCAGCTTGGCGGCGAGATAAGCCTCAAGCGTCGGGTGATAATCGAGATGGTCGCGGCTGAGATTGGTGAAGCCGCCGGCCGCCACGCGCACGCCGTCGAGGCGGCGCTGATCTAGACCGTGCGAGGAGGCTTCGATGGCAAGATGCGTCACGCCTTCGCGCACAAGCTGATCGAGCGAGCGGTGGAGCGCGACCGGATCCGGCGTGGTGAGCGAGCCGTAGACTTCGCGCTTGGGCGAGACAAGTCCGACCGTGCCGATGCTGGCGGCCGCATGGCCGAGCGCCGTCCAGATCTGGCGCGTGAACGCGGCGACCGACGTCTTGCCGCTCGTGCCGGTGACCGCCGCGATCACCTCCGGTTGGCGTGAAAAGAACTTCGCCGCCGCGAGCGCCAGCGCCCGGCGAGCGTCGGCAACCTTGACGAAGGCGACGGCTTCGGGAAGCGGCGTCGCCGGCGGCCGTTCGGCCATGATGGCCGCGGCCCCGGATGCGAGCGCCTGCGAAACGAAGTTGAGCCCATCATCGTTGCTGCCCGCCACCGCCACGAACAGATCGCCCGGCTTCACGGTGCGGCTGTCGGCGCTGACGCCGGTGAGGTCGAGCGCGGCGAAGCGCGCATCAGCGACGGCATCCACGCTGAGGAGGTCGGCAAGCTTCATGGCAACGCGTCTCGACCGTTCAGCCGCTTCGTGGCTTTCGCATAGTGCCGACAGATACGCGCTGCCTTCCGAAAACGGAAGAGCGGCAACGGCCTACCGCCCGCCCGCGCTTGCCAGAATCAACTTGTCGGCCGGCGGCAGGTCAAAGCGCGGCTCGAGCCCGAGCAAGGGGGCGATGCGGCCGATGACGGCGCCGCCGACCGGCACTGCATTCCATCCCGAGGTGGTGAAGCCGTGCGTGTCCGGCGTCGCCTGCGGCTCGTCGAGCATGATGAGAAGAAGGTAGCGCGGCTGATCGGCGGGCAGGACCGCGGTGAAAGAGGTCAGCACCTTGGTCTTCGAATAGCGGCCGCCGACCACCTTATCCGAGGTGCCGGTCTTGCCGCCGACGTAATAGCCCTTCACGTCGGCCCGAGTGGCGGTGCCCTTCTCGACGTTGAGACGCATGAGATAGCGCATCTTGTCGCTCGTCTCGGGCTTGACGACCTGGGTTGCGAGCGCGCGCGCCTCGGCCTCGCTGCGCTTGAGGAAGGTCGGCGGAATGAGGCGTCCGCCGTTCATCAGCGCGCCGATCGCCATCACCGCCTGTAGCGGCGCCACCGAAAGCCCGTGACCGAATGCGATCGTGACAGTGTTCAACTCGGCCCAGCGCTTGGGTACCAGCGGTTCGGCGCTCTCGGGCAATTCGGTACGCAACCGATCGAGCTGGCCCATCTTCCTGAGGAACCATTTGTGGTGCTCGATCCCGAGGCTCACCGCCATGCGCGCGGTGCCGATGTTGGACGAATAGGTGAAGATCTCGGGGACCGTGAGCACGCGGTTCTGGGCGTGGAAATCGTGGATCGCGAACTTGCCGTATTGCAGCGGATGGCTGGCGTCGAACGCGGATTTGAGCGTGATCTTGCCGGAATCGAGCGCCATCGCGAGGGTCAGCGCCTTGAAGGTCGAACCCATCTCGAACACGCCGGTCGTGAGGCGATTGATGCGGCTCGGGTCGAGCGCCTCGCGCGGATTGTTGGGGTCGTAGTCGGGCACCGAGACCATCGAGATGATCTCACCGGTGCGCACGTCGGTCAGCAGCCCCGCCGCCGCCACCGCCTTGAACGTGGCGCGGGCGGCGAGCAGCTCGTCGCGCAGCGCGTGCTGGACGCGCAGATCGACCGCCAGCTCGACCGGCTTTTGCAGCCGGTCGGTGGCGAGCCCCGCCAGGTGCAGGTCGGCGAGCCCGCGCGCGTCGAGCCATTTTTCGATGCCGGCGGTGCCCTGATTGTCGATATTGACGTGGCCGATGACGTGGGAAACCTCGGCGCCGTTCGGATAGACGCGCTTGTTCTCCGGCAAGAAACCGACGCCCGGAATGCCGAGCCGGTAAATCTGCCCCCGCTGCTCCGGCGTGATCTCGCGCTTGAGCCAGACGAAGCGACGCTTGGAGGCAAGCCGCCCGCGCAACTCGGCAGCGTCGATGTCCGGCATCACCGCGGTGAGCAATTCGGACGCTTCATCGACGTCGATGATCCGGTGCGGCTCGGCGAACAGCGAGGGCGTGCGCACGTCGGTCGCCAGGATTTCACCGTTGCGGTCGAGGACGTCGGGCCGCGCGGTCGCCACCGCATCTTGCGCGATGGCGCGCCGCGATCCGTGACCTTCGGGCGCGGCCGCGAACATCACTAGCCGGGCCGCGATGATCGCATAACCCAGCACGAAGATGAGCACGGCGAGCCCGAGCCGCGCCCGCGTTTTGGCGGTGCGATCGACGTTGCGGCCGTAGAGCAGCGAAGCCACGAACCGCCGCCGCGGCTCGCGCGCAGTTACCGGCTGATCTGCCCCGGCTGCCTTCATCTCCATTTCACCTTGTCGCCGCCGGCACGCTGCCGGTTGCCGAGCGATCGAGCACTTCGGGATTGGCGATCACCGTCCCGATCGGATCGGCCTCGTTCACGGGCACGAGATCAGCCGGCCGCTCCGGTAGATTGTCGAGCGGATCGATTTGCCGGCTATCGACCGGCTTCAAGGCGAGGTGTCGCCGCGCCAGGTCCTGAATGCGCGCGGGATTGTCGAGCTTGGCCCATTCCGCGCGCAATGCCGCGACCACGTCGCGCTCGCGGCGAATCTCGAGCCGTAGCTTGGCGACGCGCTGCGCCTGCCGCGTGGATTCGAACTTGATCTTGTAGACGTCGGCCGCCGCCAGCACGAGCGCGCCGATCACGCAGATGTTGAGAATGCGCATCATCGCGGCCGCCCCGATCCTTGGCGAGCGATGACCTCGCCGACCGACGGCAACGGCGGGAGCAAGCGGGTGGCATGGCGGTTGGCGATCGCGGCGTCGGTGCGCTCGGCCGCCCGTAGCTTGGCTGAGCGCGCGCGGGGATTGGCGCCGATCTCGGCCTCGTCAGGCACGACCGGCCGGTTGGTCAGGATACGAAAGGTCGCGGCTGTTTGTGCCGGCGCCGGACGATGGCGCGAGGGAGCGCTCGGCCGGCTGCGTTCGATCAGGAAGGATTTTGCGATCCGGTCCTCGAGCGAATGGAATGCTACGACCACCAACCGGCCGCCCGGTTTGAGCGCCCGCTCGGCGGCGGCCAAGCCGGCGGCGAGTTCGGCCAGCTCCCCGTTGACGAAGATGCGCAGCGCTTGGAACGTCCGGGTCGCCGGATGGATCGCGCCCGGGCGCGCATGCACGATGCCGGTGATGATGTCGGCGAGAGCGCGCGTGGTGTGGATCGGTACTTGCCCGCGCGCGGCGACGATAGCGCGAGCAATGCTGCGCGCACGGCGCTCTTCGCCCAGCGTCGCGAAAATGGCCGCAAGCTCGCGCTCGGATGCCGCCGCCACGACGTCGGCCGCGGTCGGCCCGTCGCGGCCCATGCGCATGTCGAGCGGACCATCATGGCGGAAGGAAAATCCACGCGCCGCCTCGTCGAGCTGCATCGAGGAGACACCGAGGTCGAAGACGACGCCGTCGATCGCGTCATAGCCGCAGCTGCGCGCGACCGCTTCCAGATTGGAGAATTTGTCCTCCACCAGGACGAGCCGGCCGCCGGCCTCGCGCACGAGGTCGGCGCCGCGCGCGATCGCGCTTTGGTCACGGTCGATGCCGATGACGTTGCAGTTCGCCGCCGCGAGGATATCGCGGGTGTGGCCGCCGGCACCGAAGGTCGCGTCGACGTAGACGCCGCCGGCGCGGACCGCGAGGAATTCGACCGTGGAGCGGCCGAGCACGGGAATGTGACGAGCCAGTCCGCCAGCGACAGCGCGTCCGCTGTCGCGGCTCGCCATCATTCCCGTGCTCCGTGCGGGCCTTCCGCCGCTACCCGGGAGCCCAGCTGCTTCGTGAGCGCGCGAACCTTCTCGGTGGCCTCCGCGAGTTCCGCGCGGAAGCGTCCGGGCTCCCAGATCTGAAACTTGTGGCCGAGACCGGCGAAGGCGACCTCGTCCTTGATGCTGGCGTGACTCTTGAGCGGTTCGGTGAGGATCGCCCTGCCCTCGCCGTCGATCTTCAACACCTCGCTCGTGCCGTAGAGCGCTGCCGAAAACTGCTCGCGCTCCTCCGAATAAGGCGGAAAGCGTCCGATCAGCGTCTCGATTTCCTTGAGCAACGCATTGCCGCCGGCGTCGAGCGCGGGCCGGTCGAGCGTCGGATAGCAATAGAGGCCCTCGAAGCCGTCGCGCGCGAGCACCGCGCGGAACGGCGCCGGGATCGACACCCGGCCCTTCGTATCGAGGCGCAAGGTGTAATGGGAGACGAAGCGGTCCATGACGTCCCTGGTTCACCCCCGCGGGTCGCTTCCGCGCTCCTGGGGCGCGAGCCCAAGCCACCCGCGCCGCCCCTGCGGAGGCGGTCTTGGACGCCGCATCACCGCATGGGACACTATGGGTTATCATGGGATCACTTGGGCGTCAATCAACCGCCCGGGCGCGTCCGCGCCCCGGCTCAAGCGGAATCTCCATGGCCCATTAATGGGATGCCCGCTTAAGGAATGGTTGAGGGGCAATTCCCGGTGTGTCCCCCCTGAGCCTGCGCCGCGGGGCTTCCAGGGGCGCGACACGAAATCAATCCGTGGTTAACGGCGCGGCGCCTTCTCACGCGCCTCCGAGGTTCCAAACATGGGGAACGCGGGGCTGTGCTCGCGAGTTGTTCCGGGCCAAGGAAGGCTTTCCTTTCCTTGACGGAACAAACCTGATTGGAGGCCACAAGATGATCAAAGCACTCATGATTTCGGCGGCGGTGAGCGCGCTGATGGTTTCAGGCGCCCTGGCGCAGGCCGACATGTCAAAGCAACCGGCGGCGAAAACCGATGCCGCCCCGGCCGTCCCGCATGACACCGCAAAATTCATCGCGGCGCAGGGAACGGACCAGTGGGTTTTCTCCAAGTTCAAAGGTACCGATGTCCTCGGCCCGGACAATGCGCACATCGGCAATGTGACTGACATGCTGTTCGACAAGAACGGCAAGATCCTCGGGCTGATCGTGGGCGTGGGCGGCTTCCTCGGCATCGGGGAAAAGAGCGTCGCCATCGATATGAGCGCGTTCCAGCCGGTTCCCGCCGACACCGGCAGCAGCACCGGCGCTGGTGGCAACACCGCCATGGCCAGCCGCAACGACGACCCGACCATGGTCAAGCTCAAAGTCAGCTGGACCAAGGACCAGCTCAAGAACGCGCCGGACTTCCAGTATTACAAGCCGCCGGCACGCACGACGAGCGGCGCGGGCGGGTCGCCGACCACCGGGATGGCGCCGCGGCCGACCACTCCGCCGGCGGAACGCTAACAAGGAGGTTCGGGGAACATTAACCAAGTGGCGTATTGTCCGGGCCGATGAGCGAGTAGCGTATTGTCGCGAGCGTCGAGCGTTGCGTGAGTAGCGTAGGCGGGACGAGGCGTCCCGGAGCGGTCGGGTCGGCGATAAGCCGGCCCGACCGTCGCTTTTTTGAGGCGCGTCTCGCCTGCAACGAACGGGATTCGCCGGAGTCAGCGCGTGGGCGCGCGCCCGCGCTTGTCTCGTCGCGTTGTTTCTGCACAATCGCCGCTTCTGCCGACGAGCCTTCGTCTTGCGCAAGTGGAAACGGCTCCTGCAAACATCCCTGGCGGTGCGCGTATGGTTGCGTCCGAGTTGCGTCCCGAATCCTCCGTCGTCGCCGAGGTGAGACCTTCGCCGAACCACGGCGAGCGCAGAGGCACGGACGCGCCCGACACGATCGTGTTGCATTATACCGGCATGCCGGACGACCAAGCCGCGATCAGGCTGCTGTGCAACCCGAGCAGCGAAGTCTCCGCCCACTACGTCGTGCTGCCGGACGGCTATATCATCCAATTGGTCGCCGAGGCGCGGCGCGCCTGGCACGCGGGGACGTCGTCGTGGGCGGGGGAGAGCGACATCAATTCGCGCTCGATCGGCATCGAGATCGCCAATCCCGGCCATGATCATGGCTATCCCGCCTTTCCGAAACGGCAGGTCGCGGCGGGGACGGCGCTCTGCCGCAGCATTTTCACCCGCCACCGGATTCCTGCCGAGCGCGTGCTTGCCCATTCCGACGTTGCGCCCTCGCGCAAGCGCGATCCCGGCGAAAAATTTCCCTGGAAGACGCTTGCCGATTCCGGCATCGGCCTGTGGGTGAAGCCCGCTCCTATCGACCCAACGGGAGCGATTTTCACGCTCGGCGAAACCAATCCCGCCATCGAAGAGGCGCAAACGCTGTTGGCGCGCTACGGCTATGACGTCACCGCCAGCGGTTATCTCGATAGCGCCACTCGCGACGCCGTGGCTGCCTTCCAGCGCCATTTCCGCCCGCAACAGGTCGACGGCGTCATCGATGTCTCGACCGTCTCGACGCTGAAGGACCTCCTCGCGGCGCGCGACGCCCGGCTCAGCGTCGGCAAACCTGGTTGAGGCCATCAGCGCCGGCCTCGCCAGCGCTAACGCGATCGTGGCGCAGGCCTTGACGTTCTCCCGCGCACACCCCATCCCTTACGCGTCAGTCGGCTGGACGGCCGCTCGGGTCAATGCCGAAAGGTGGACCTGAGAGGAAAGTCCGGGCTCCATGGACATACGGTGCCGGATAACGTCCGGCGGGCGTAAGCCCAGGGACAGTGCCACAGAGAACAGACCGCCGCGCCCATCGCTCGCCACTTGCGGGGAGGGAGCGGTAAGGGTGAAACGGTGCGGTAAGAGCGCACCGCGTCTGCGGCAACGCAGACGGCACGGTAAACCCCACCGGGAGCAAGACCGAATAGGGACGGCGCGGAGTTCGCCTCTGCGAGAGCGGAAGCGGTCTTCGGGATCCATGTCCGGATCCGGCCGTCCGGGTAGGTTGCTGAAGGCGCCGGGCAACCGGCGTCGCAGAGGAATGGCCGTCACGCGAGGCGCAAGCCTCGCCTCACAGAACCCGGCTTACAGGCCGGCTGATGCGCTTCAAGGGGGCTCGGCGGAAAACCGCCGGGCCCCCACCAATTTTGGCGACCGTGGGTCCGCGATCAGCCGCCGCGCGTTACGTGCCGAGCTTCTTGTAAGCGTCGATCACGGCTTGGCCGTCGGCGCCGGCCTTGGTGAGCCACTCCGCGGTGAGGCGCTCGCCGATCTGCTGCAGGCCCGTCTTCAAGTCCTCGCTCGGCGACAATACCTTCAAGCCGTGGGCGGCGAGCTGCTCGCCGTACCACTTGTGCTTATCCTGCGACATCCACCAGCCGCGCGTTTCGGCCGCGGCGGCGACCTTGAGCAGCGCATCCTGCGTCGGCTTGTCGAGGCGATCAAAGGCCGCCTTGTTTATCAAGGTGACGTTCTTCGGCAGCCACGCCTGCGTGTCGTAGAAATAGGTCATGGTCTCCCATGCCTTGCTGTCGTACCCGGTCGCGACCGAAGTCACGAAGGCGTTGATCAGCCCAGTGGCGAGCGCCTGCTGCAAGTCGGCCGCCTGGATCGTCACGGGATAAGCGCCGACGATCTGCGCGATGCGCTCGGTCCCCGCGTTGTACACGCGCCAGGAGAGCCCGCGCATATCCGCGATGGTGTTGATCTCCTTCTTCGCGTAGATGCCCTGCGGCGGCCAGGGAACCGCGAACAGCACCATCAGGCCTTGCGCGGCGAGTTTGCGTTCGATCGCGGGCCTCGACGCCGCCCACAATTTGCGCGCGTCGCCATAGCTCGCGGCCAGGAACGGGACCACGTCGACACCGAACATCGGGTCTTCGTTGTCGTGCAGCGAGATCAGGATCTCGCCCGCCTGCGCCTGGCCGATTCGCACCGCGCTCTTGATGGCGGGCGCCGGGAACAACGACGCGTTGGGATAGACCTTGATCGCGAGCTTGCCGCCCGTCACCTCGCCCACGTCCTTGGCGAAGGCGGCGAGATTTTCGCTGTGAAAATTATCAGCCGGGTAGGCGGACGGGAGACGCCATTGGACCTGCGCGCAGGCAGGCGCGGTGGCCAGCGCGACCGCCACAGCTGCTGCGGACGCCGAAAATCGCACCATTGGCGTGGCCCCGAGAGCGGAGTTCGCAAACTGCCCCTGGCGCCATCATATGGGAGATTGCAGCGACATTGGGACGTCAGAACGCGCAAAAAAAGCCCGAGCCAACGGCGGGGGCGGAGCAGGGCCAAGCTCCATGGGCAATGAGATGCTTCGCCTCGGGCGCCGACGCCCCTATAAAGCGGCCAGTACACGCGCAGGCGCACGGCGATGCAAACCGACGGCAGCTGGGATTTCTGGATCGATCGCGGCGGCACCTTCACCGACGTGATCGGACGCCGGCCTGACGGCGCGCTCGTCGCCCACAAGCTTCTTTCCGACAACCCCGAGGCCTATGGCGACGCCGCGGTGCAGGGCATCCGCAATCTCATCGGCGTCAAGCCGGGCGAGCCGATCCCCCAGGGGATCATTGGCTCGGTGAAGATGGGCACCACGGTCGCGACCAATGCGCTGCTCGAGCGCAAGGGCGAGCGCACGCTGCTGCTCATCACCAAGGGATTTCGCGACGCGCTCAAGATCGGCTATCAGGCGCGGCCGAAAATTTTCGCCCGCCACATCATCAAGCTGCAGATGCTCTACGAGCGCGTGGTCGAGGTGGACGAGCGCGTGCGCGCCGACGGTACGGTGGAGAAGGAGCCGGACCTTGCCGCCGTGCGCGCCGAGCTCTCGGCCGCGCTCGCGGCCGGCATCAAGGCGGTCGCGATCGTGTTCATGCACGCCTACCGCTATCGCGAGCACGAGCAGCGCGTGGCCGCGCTCGCGCGCGAGCTGGGCTTCCCGCAGGTATCGGTCAGCCACGAGGTCTCGCCGCTGATCAAGCTCGTGGGCCGCGGCGACACCACGGTGGTCGACGCCTACCTCTCGCCCATCCTGCAGCGATACGTGGCGCAGGTGGCGCGCGACATGGGCACTTCCGGTGCCGCGAATGGCGACGCCCGAGCCTCGGATTCGCGCGGACATTCCCCCTCCCCAACCCTCCCCCGCAAGCGGGGGAGGGAGCCCGCTGCGGCAAGTGGGGAGAACTCGAGTCATAAAGCTCCTCGCCTGATGTTCATGATGTCGTCCGGCGGCCTCACCGCGGCGGAGCTGTTCCAAGGCAAGGACGCGATTCTGTCGGGACCGGCAGCCGGCGTGGTCGGCATGGCGGAGACCGGACGCGAGGCGGGCTTCTCGCACCTGATCGGCTTCGACATGGGCGGCACCTCGACCGACGTTTCCCATTTCGACGGCGAGTACGAGCGCGCCTTCGAGACGGAGGTCGCCGGCGTGCGCATGCGCGCGCCGATGATGCTGATCCACACGGTGGCGGCGGGCGGCGGCTCGATCCTGCATTTCGACGGCGCGCGCTTCCGCGTCGGGCCCGACAGCGCCGGCGCCAATCCCGGCCCGAAGTGTTACCGCCGCGGCGGGCCGCTCGCGCTCACCGACGCCAACGTCATGGTCGGCAAGCTGATGGCGGAGTTCTTTCCGAAGATTTTCGGTCCGCAGCAGAACCTTCCCCTCGATACCGACGGGGTGCGCACGGCTTTTGCGGAGCTCGCCCGCGAGATCGGCGATGGCCGCTCGGGCGAAGACGTCGCCGACGGCTTCATCAAGATCGCGGTCGAGAACATGGCGAACGCGATCAAGAAAATCTCGGTGCAGCGCGGTTACGACGTGACGCGCTACACGCTCAACTGCTTCGGCGGCGCCGGCGGCCAGCATGCCTGCCTGGTCGCCGACGCGCTCGGCATGACCAAGGTGCTGATCCATCCGTTCTCCTCGCTCCTATCCGCCTACGGCATGGGCCTCGCCGACATCCGCGCCACGCGCCAGCAGGCGGTCGAAGAGCCATTCGGGGATACGGCGCGGGCATCGATCGCGCGCGTCGGCGGGCGATTGGCGGAGGACGCCAGGCGCGAAGTCGTTGACCAGGGCGTGGCCGCGCAAGCGGTTGAGGTCTTCATCCGCGCGCACATCCGCTACGCCGGCACCGACACCGCGCTGGTCGTGCCGGCGTTTTCCCTCCACGCTCCCCACGAAGAGAGTGGCCGCCCTTCCCTCGCGGAGATGAAATCCGCCTTCGAGGCCGCGCACAAATCGCGGTTCGGATTCATCGACGAGAGCAAGGAGCTGGTGGTCGAAGCGGTGTCGGTCGAAGCGGTCGGCGGCGGCACCAAGTTCACCGAGCCGGTGTTGTCGACGACGAGCGCTGCGCTCCCCTCCCCGGCGCGCCGGACGAAATTCTATTCGCGCGGCCAGTGGCACGAGGCCGCGGTGTTCACGCGCGAGCAGCTTTCCCCCGGCCACGCCGTACACGGCCCGGCCATCATCATCGAGCCGCATCAGGCCATCGTGGTCGAGGACGGCTGGCGCGCCCAAATCACTGCCAAGAACCACCTCGTGCTGGACCGGGTCGTGCCGCTCAAGCGGCAAAGCGCCGTCGGCACCGCCGCCGACCCGGTGATGCTCGAAGTGTTCAACAATCTGTTTATGTCGATCGCCGAGCAAATGGGCGTGTCGCTGCAAAACACCGCCTATTCGGTCAACATCAAGGAGCGGCTCGACTTCTCCTGCGCGGTGTTCGCCGCCGACTCCACGCTCGTCGCCAACGCGCCGCACATGCCGGTGCATCTCGGCTCCATGGACCGCGCGGTCGAAACCATCATCCGCGAGAACAAGGGCAAGATCGCGCCGGGCGACGTCTACGCCATCAACGCGCCCTACAACGGCGGCACGCATCTGCCCGACATCACCGTGTGCACGCCGGTCTTCGATGATGTCGGCCGCGAGCTCCTGTTCTGGGTCGCCTCGCGCGGCCATCACGCCGACGTCGGCGGCATTTCTCCCGGCTCGATGTCGCCGAACGCGACCACGATCGAGGAAGAAGGGGTCTACATCGACAACTTCAAGCTGGTGGACCGCGGCCGCTTCCGCGAACAGGCGCTCTACGACCTGCTCACCGGCGCGAAATATCCCGCCCGCAATGCGCTGCAGAACGTCAACGACATCAAGGCGCAGATCGCGGCCAACGAGAAGGGCGTGCAGGAGCTGCGCAAGATGGTCGCGCACTTCACGCTGCCGGTGGTCAAAGCCTATATGCAGCACGTGCAGGACAACGCGGCCGAGAGCGTTCGCCGCGTCATCGATCGCATCCACGATGCCGCGTTCGAATGCGAGATGGACCAAGGCACGTGGATCAAGGTCAAGATCAGCGTCGACAAGGACAAGCGCGAGGCGACCGTCGATTTCACCGGCACCTCGCCGCAGCAGAACACCAATTTCAACGCGCCCGAACCGGTGGCGCGCGCCGCCGTGCTCTACCTGTTTCGGGTGATGGTCGACGACGAGATCCCGATGAACGGCGGCTGCCTGCGGCCGATCAACATCGTCATCCCGAAAAAATCGATGCTGTCGCCCGAATATCCCGCCGCGGTCGTCGCCGGCAACGTGGAGACGTCGCAGGTGGTGACGAATTGCCTGTTCGGCGCGCTCGGCGCGCTCGCCGCCGCCCAGGGCTCCATGAACAACCTCAATTTCGGCAACGCCAAGTACCAGTACTACGAGACGATATGCTCGGGCTCGCCGGCGGGCCCAGGCTTTCCCGGCACCGACGCCGTGCACACCCACATGACCAACACGCGGTTGACCGACCCGGAGGTGCTGGAGTTCCGCTACCCGGTCCTGCTCGAGGATTTCCACATCCGTGAAGGTTCGGGCGGACGCGGCCGCTGGAATGCTGGCGACGGCGTGCGTCGGACGATCCGTTTCCTGGAAAAGATGGATTGCACGATCCTGTCGGGCCACCGCCGCGTGCGTCCGTTCGGCTTGGCGGGAGGCGAAGCCGGTGAGATCGGCGAGAACTCGGTGCGGCGCAACGACGGCCGCGTGGAGAAGCTTGCGGGCAGCGACGCCACCGTCATCGATGCCGGCGAGGCGATCATCATTCAGCCGCCGACCGCGGGCGGATACGGCAAGCCGGAGCGGTGATCGCGACTCACGCGCGGTGGCGTGAGCAAAGCCCCGCGATCGCTGTCATGCTGAGACGGCAGCCTGCGCCCTGACATCGCCAACGAAAATGGCCAGGCATAAGCGCGTTCACGCGCGTCTTGCGACGCGCCATGCCCGGCCATGACGTTGAGAGAGCGTGTCCGCGTTACGACTGCTGGATCGCTGACACCAGCCAATGGCCGCCGCGCATGCGCATGAAGGTCCACACTTCGGTGGCTTCGTCCGGCCCGCCTTGCAGCACGCGGCCGCTGTCGCGCTCGATGGTCTCGTCGTTGAGCGAAAAACGCATCGCGACGCTGGCGTAGTCGGTGTCGCCCTCGCGCCAAGCCTCGGCCAGATCGCCCTGCAACAGCTTGACGTCGGAGATCCGATTGACGACGTCCTTGCTCGCATTCGCCGACAGGTCCTCCGAGAAATAAGAGAGCATCTCGGGCGTGACGTGCCGGCGCAACCGCGCGAGATCTTCGGCGCTATAGGCGCTCTGCACCTCGCCCAGGGTCTTCTCGAAGGCATTGAAATCATCCGGCGTGAGCCCGACTTCGTCGGTGCCGGATGCGCGCGCACGCGATGCAGGAGCGCCGCCACCGAACCCCATCTGCGGACGTGCGTCGCCGGAGGCGTAATCGCGCAATGCCGGGCCGCTGGCGAGCGCGGGCTGGCTGCGGCGCTGCCACCACGTCCACACCAGATAGCCGATGATCGCGATGAGGCCGACCTGTAGCAACAGGCCGAGCATCGAGGCGAAGCCGCCGAGGCCGCCGAGGAAACCATGGCCGAACAGCATGCCGAGCAAGCCGGCGCCCAGGAAACCGGTGAACAGGCCGCCGAGAAAGCCCGGCCGATTGAAGAAGCCGCCCATGGGCGACGATACCGCCGGGCGTTGCGCGAACGTGCCACCCGGCTGCCCCGGCTGCGTCATGCTGCGCTCCATCGGCCGCGCGCCCGGCGACGTCGTCGTCGACGGCGGCGCGGAGAAGGTTTGCGAGCCGCGACTGCCGAAGCTTCCGCCGCGACCGGCGCGGGCATCGGCATCGGTCATCGCGAAGGCCAGCACCGCCGCCACGGCGCAAAGCGCAAGCAGCGGACGAACGCGCAAGGAAAGCATGGAAATCCTCCCAGACAGACCGTTTGGTCCACCCAAATATTGGTATCCCATGGCGGCATTGTAAGAGGTGCCGCATGGTGTCGCAGACCCCCCCTGCCGCCTCTATTCCGCTCGTCCCCGCGAAGGCCGGAACCCAGATCCGGACAGCAGACTGGATCCCCGCTTACGCGGGAACGAGCGGTGGACCCCCCGGCCTCGATCTTTGCGCGCGAACTACCTAAAAATCCGGTCGCGTCAGTCGTCTTCCCCGTCCTCGCCGGGCTGGGCCATGGGTAGCGCGCGCTCGCGCCGCTCCTCGTCGGGATCAAACGGCCACCGCGGCGCCGCCGACCGGCGCGGTGCGAGCGAGCCGGTAATGCCCGGATCGCGCTTGATCGCGTATCGCGCGGCGCGCGCGGCGACCTCTTCGCCCGAGACGGAGTGCGGGTTGCACGCGCGATGGCCGTCGCGCCGGCGCATCAAATCGACGTGGATGTGGTCGTAGTGATAGACGTTCGAGCCGGGCGCCAGCACCGTGCTGAATTGATCGCAGGCCGCGGCCTGCACGTCGCGCAGAAAGCCCTGCTCCTCCGGCAATCCGCGCCAGCCGTTCTTCACCGTGATCTTGCGTCCGTCGGCGAGCGTGAACGCCGCGATGTCGAGCGCGTTACCGAACGCGTGCTCGGAAATGCTCGCCCGCGAATTGCCGTTCATGCCGCGACAGGAATAGGCGGAAATTTGTTTGATCTCGACAACCGGCGAGCGGAACCAGCGCATCGCCGCCGGCTGCACGGCGCCGGCGATCCAGCGTTCGAGCTCGGACACGATCGGGCATGCGAGCGTCGCCGGCGGGCTCACCGCGACCGGCGTGAACGCTGGCGTCGGCGGGATGTCGCGGGCGGGACCCAACGCACCCGGCGGCGACTCGCGCGCGGACCCGCGCGGGGCATCGCGCGGCGGGCCCGGCGCGTCGACCAGCGGCCGGCGCTCGTAGGGCTCGGGCGAGAAGTCATCGCGAGGGGAGCCCATCGGGGACGGCGAGCGCGATTTCGGCGGCGGAGCGGCGGGTGTCACCCCGTAGGGTCGGCGAAAGTCGTAGGGCTCGGCCGGGACAGTGGGCCGATCGACCACGCCCGGCGGGTTGAGCGACACGGGCTCATCGGGGGCGGTGTCACGCCGCGGCGGTTGCGGCGGAGGCGACTGGTAGTCCGGCAGCACGCGCGATTGGTAAGGCGGCTCCGCCGGGCGGATCGGCCAACGCGGCGGCGGCGCACCGCGCGGAATGTCGCCGGGCGGACGCAGCTCGTCGCTATAGCCGAGCGGTCCGTTCTCGCCCAAGGTCGATACCTTGAGCGGAAAATCGGCGCCGCACATCCCGGGACCCCGGATCGGCCGGATGCGAACGATGCCCGCGCCTTCCTTGACGGCGCCCATGTTGAGGCATTGCACCTCGGCCTCGTGGCGCCACGGCTCGCGCTCGGCAAAAAAGCCGCCGCCGCTGCAACCCGCTAACACGCCGAGAAGGCCAAGGATGATGGAGCCGACGAGATACCAACGCACTCCCCACGCCATGGCGCGAGCATGCGATGGATGTTGTTAACGTTTCTTCAAAGATTGATGCGCGCGCTCGGCCGCCGGTCCACGCCTCGCGCTATGGTTAAGAAGGATGGACCGATTTTGGTGTCTCGCAGTTGCGTCGCTCGCGGCGGCGCGCGCAAGACCGGCGCCCTGCGATCGCCGCGTCAGCGGACTAACGTCATGGTCCGCCACGTATTATTCCACGTGACCCATAGATCTATCGAGGTCCGCGCGGATCGAATATTGGACCCGCAAGCATTCGTTATGCGCCATCAAAGACAACGTCCCCGATAGTTTACGTCGAAATATCATGATGTTGGTCGTGTCGTGCGCGCCGGGATCAAATTCGTGTGCTTGCCTTCGGCAATGCAGCATATTTGTCATTAGGACTTCGTCATCCCTCTGTTAGACTTTCGTTGCGAACAAACGTGGGAGGACATGACGTGGATCTTGCGTTGAGGCTCAACGTGCTGGCGGTGTTCGCCGTCTTTGCGTTCGTCGGCGCGATCCTGCTGGGCGCGTTCTGATCGCGAGCATCCACGCAACGCCGCATTCGATCGATTTTTCCACACCGGAGGGCCCCTCCGGTGTTTTGCATTTTCCAGAGGCTCTCTTCGCCAACGCGCAGCCGCGTTAGTTGCCTGCGAGCGTCGTCCCGCGCGTGATCTCATCCCAATTCGCGAGCGCGCGCTCCACGACGCGGTCGACATCCTCGTTCAAGAGGTAGCCCGCCTGCACGAGCCTCGTTGCGGCATCCGTCACAAGCCGCTGATACTGCGCGCGGTTGCCGTAGCGCTCTTCGATCGACATGCGCGGGTCGCGCGCTTCCTCGCGTGCCGACTTGGTCACGGCAAAGGGGATGTAGGAGCCGGTGAGCGGGAGCAGTTCGCCGGGCTGGCCGATCGAAGGGTTGCGGAAATTCCAGCCGGTATAGGTCGCGAGCGGAACGGCCACGTTTGGAAGCCGAATCCCGGAGAGCTCGTTGCCGTCGCGATCGACCTGCGGGACCAACAACGGCAGCGGGTGCGCGGTGTGCGGCCCTTCGAGATCGGCGCGATAGCCGGAAGGGATGGTGAGCGGCGCGCGCACGCCGGGGACCGCCGGGAATTCGATACTCTCGCGCGGCACGAGCGTCTTATCCGCCAGCCGCGGATGCGCGCTCGGCGGTGGGGCAGCGCTATCGCGCACCCAGCGATCCATTGCCACGAGCAGTGCGCGCTCCGCCCACGCGTATTCGTTGCCGTTCGGCTTCTGCTGGCCCGGCCCTTGCGACGGCAGATAACCGCCGGGAACATGCTGCGTGCCGGCGATCAGATAGATGCGCACGTTGTCCGGCACTTTCGCATCGTCGCGGCCATCGAGCGTCGTGTGGGTCAGCGCCGCGGCGCGTCCACCACCCCAGTATTCGCCCGACGAATTGGTATAGAAAATCTTCGGCCGCTGGTCCGGTGTGAGTCTCGCCAAGATACCATCGGTCTTGCCGGTCACCGGATCGTGTTGATCGAGATCAAGATACGGAAACAGCGACGCCACGAAAAAGCCGAGACCATTCGGCCGCGCAAAGCGCGAATTGAAGTCGCTGCTGCGCGCGGAGCCTGCGATGTGAGAGATCACGCCATCGAAGGCGCGGCGATCCTGTTCGTCGGCGTTGAAACCCTCGTAGAGAAATTGCCGCAGCAAGCGGCCGTCCTGTGAGCGGCCGAAGGCGTAAGCGTAACGCGCCGCGATCGGACCGCCTTGGCGGTGCTTGACCGCGGATGCCATGTCGCGCAACGCCGCAAATCCCAGACCCGCAACGACGGCGCCCTTGGCCTCGTAACTCAACTCATAAAAATGGCCTGGCTCGTAGCCGCCCTTGAGATAGAGCGCGGAAATGTCGGGCACCAACTGCCCGTCCTTCATGCGGCCGAACTGCCACTGGTCGCGCGCAATGGTGCGCGGCGCGCCGAGAAAGCCATCGCGCACGGTGAGCGTGTTCGCCGCGCTGGCAGGATCGAGCGGCGGATAGCGGGTCGTATCGGCATAGCGCCCCATGTCGTCGAGCGCGTAGGTCTCTTCGGCCGTGTTCGGCGTGAATGTGGTCGACACCCGTCCCGTGATCGGCTTTCCCTGATCGAGCACGGGCGGCGCATCAAGCCCCATCAATCCGCCACGGTGCGGAATATCGAACTGCCACCCCAGCCACACCAGGGTATAGCCCTGCTGCATCAGGAAGCCGTCGCCGAAATCCCCCTCGGCAGTTGGGTCGGGTACCACCGGTGCGCGGTTGTAGTCGCCAAGGATGTTCTTGCGCCCGCGGTTGAGGACATCGAAGAACGCGACGCCGTTGCCGCGGGCGGCATCTTTCGGAGCAAGCACGTAGAGATCAGCCGAAAACGTCACGCGCCCGTCCGCATCGCGCGGCGCCTTGTCGAGATCGACGACGGCCTTATTGCGGGGATGCGCGGGATCGACCGAGAAAAACACCTTCCCGACGATCTTCTCGTAGGCGCCGGCGGCGCCGAAGGGCTTGCCGCCGAGAACGTCCGTGGGCGAAGCAATCTCGATTCGCGTCACCTCCGCCTGCACGCAATGACTCGCGCAGGTGACCGCGGCGACGATCAGCGCACATCCGAACCGCAACAGAACCATTGCCATCTCCCTATTGTCGTCGCGCGTCCTCGGTTGTCCGGCGGGGCGCGGTCTGCAACAGCTGCTGCAGCTGTTGGCTCCAGAATTTTGCCATGCCGGTGGTCGCGTGACCACGCGTGTCTTCGCTCGCCGGGATCAGGTAAAGCCGGCCGTTCTTTGCGCGTTTGAGTGCGCGCTCCGTGATTGCGGTTTCAGGCGGGTTGCGTTCATCGTCGGCAGAATTGATCGCCAGGAGCGCGGCCTCGATCCGTTCAAGGCCGGCCGAGGGGTCGTAGTCGCGCGAAGACTCCCATTGGTAGAGAAAGTCATTGGCATCGCCGGGGGGCGCCGCCGCCAAGCGCTCGTCCACGAGCTTGTCGGCCTGCTCGCGCGTGGGGGCCAGCTTCTGGTACGCGAGCGTTCCTCCGCTAGTCGCGATGGCGAAGAACACGCTGGCCAAGCGCAGCGACGGCGGCTGCGTCGCGTAGTTGCCGTTATTCCATTCCGGGTCGCTGCGGATCGTTTCGAGCATCATCCGCCGCAACATCCAATTGCGGCTCGCCATGGGCGTGGGCTGCGACGCCATGGGCACCAGCACGTCCATAACGTCGGGATACTTTTCGCCCCAGAGCCACGTGTGCATGCCGCCCATGGAGTTGCCGAGCACGAGGCGCAAGTGACGGATGCCGAGCCCCTCGGTCACGAGCCGGTATTGGGCTTCAACCATGTCATCGTAATTGTATTTCGGAAATTTGGTTCGCAGGCCGTCCGATGGCTTCGCCGATTTTCCGGTTCCGATCGCGTCCGGCAGGATGATGAAGTATTTGCTCGCATCCAGCGGCTGGCCGGAGCCGAACAACTCGCCCGCGAAGCCGGGCGTCAGCGAAAGTCCCGCGCGACCCAGTCTCCCTCCTTTGGAACCGGATAGTCCGCGGCCGAAGCCACCGCCGATAGGAACGCGAACGCAAGGGCGCCTGCTATGCGGATGCAAACGGGATTCATTGGTCTCCCCCTGGATGCGAGGCCCCGCCGCGCGCACGGGCGCGGCGCCGAAATAGAACGTCGAACGGAGCTTTCAACGCCGCTCTCCGCCGGGAGCCGGCGATAATGTGTCGGCTTCCGGCAGCGGTTTTCCCTTCGTCTCCGGCAAGAACGGCACGGCGATCAGCCCAAGAATGTAGAACGAGCCGATAATGGTCGCGGCTTTGCCATAGCCGCCGAGGCCGACGATCAAGGTGCCGGCGATCAGCGGAGCGATCGCGGAGATCAACCGCGGCGCATTGAAGATGAAACCGGCGGCAGTGGCGCGCATTCGTGTCGGAAAGAGTTCCGGCAGCCAAATGGGCGTCCACGAAAAAACGCCTTGGATGAAAAATCCATACACGGCGAAGGCGAAGAGCAGCACATAGATATCCTTCACCCACAGGTAGACGATCGGCGTCAGGATCAGGCACATCAGGTAATACAAGATCGTCGTCGGCTTGCGCCCATAAGCGTCGGCGAGGAACCCGAAGCTCGAGAAACCCATCAAGGCGCCCAGATTCTGGACTAAGCCCGCCAATGCCGCCCAGCGCTGGGCCGGAAGACCGCTAGCGGCTGCAACGGATCCCACATAGCTCGGAACAAAGGTCGAAACGCCCCAATAGCCGATCGTCACCGACAGCGACATCACGAACGTCAAGAACAGCCGCGCGCGGACCGCGGGCTCGGCAAAGAGATCAACCAACGTAAAGCGCACGAGCGCCGCGTCTTCCCCTTCGAGCGCCCGACCCTGGCGCCGCAGATCATACGCGGCGCGGCGGCGCCTGTTCGATTCTTCCCAGCGGGGCGATTCGGGAATATTGCGCCGGATCCAAAACACGATAAGCGCGGGCAGCACACCGATCAGGTACATGTAGCGCCACGCGTCGGGGCCGGAGGTGCCGATGGCGAGCCACACGCCGGAGGCAAGAATGCTTCCGATCGGGTATCCCGCTTGCAAAAAGGCACCACCCTTGCCGCGTGCGTTGGCGGGCCAGAGCTCGGCCATGATCGACGCCCCGGTCGCCCATTCCGAACCGATCGCGAGTCCGACAAGAAAGCGAAACACGGCAAACGACACCCAATCCCAGGACAGCGCGCTCATCCCGGTGAGCAGCGAATAGGCAAGGATCGTAAGGGTCATCGAGCGCTTGCGGCCGAGATAGTCGGCAAGCACGCCGCCGAGCAGACCTCCGATCGCCCAGCCGAATACGGTGATCGCAATGACCGCGCCCGCATAGGCGGGGATGAGCGGGTATTGGGAAGGCTCCAAGAGCTGATGCAGCGCAACGCCGACAGTGAGAATAAGCGCGAACACTTCGAAACCGTCGAACGTCCAGCCGAGGTTGGCGGCGATGAGCGCTTTCCACTGCGACCGGTCCAGCGAGCGATACCATGGAGAAGACCCGACGGTGCCGACTGCGCTCATGATCTCCTCCCGAAGTTTGCCCGGCATATCCCGCCGGAGATCGCGCTTGAAAAGCTTACGCTAATATCCCGCGCGCTTGGGAGAGTGCAGCAAGCGCCCTGTCCCCCGCTCGACTAACGCATCTCTGCGCTATTCGCACTTTGCCGGACGTTACAGCTTCGGAAGCACGTGTTGGCCGAAGAGTTCGACGGTCCGCACCGGGTCACAGGCGAGGCTGACGGTGAGCATCAGCCGCTCGGCGCCGGCGGCTTTGGCGGCGAGCGCCTGCGCGAGACAATCCTGCGGATTGCCGCAAATCGACAGCCGGCGCGACAGATAATCGAAAAGGCCGAGCTCTTGGACCAGCCTGATGTCGGCTTCGCCCGGCCGCGTGCTGTAGCGCCGGCGCAATTCGAGCAGCGGCGCGCGCAGCGGCTCGGGCACGCCCCGCGTCTCCAGATGCTTGTCTCCGATCACGTAGCCGGCGAGGAACGCGAGCATGGCGCCGACCTTGTTGCGCGCGGCATCGCGATCCTCGTTGCAGTCAAGCGCCGCGATCTGCCAAATCTCGATGCCGTCGCCCGCGCGGCCGGCGGCTTTGGCGCCGGCGGCGACGTGCGTTCGCGAATCGCGGATGTTGTCGGCGGCGAGGCCATAATTGGCGAACACGCCGTCGGCGGTCCGGCCGGCGGCCTGCAGCGGCTGCGGATGCGAGGCGGCGAGAAAGACCGGCGGTGCGCGCTTGATCCACGGCAGATGCGCGCTCGCTCCACGAAGAGTCGCGGGCGCGCCCTTCAACAGCGTCTTGATGAACGTCACTCCTTCCGCGAGCTCGCTCGCGCGCGACTTCGGCAGCCCGACATTCTTGGTGCCGCTGTGGCCGGCGCCGATGCCGAGCACGGCGCGTCCGTTCGACACATGGTCGAGCGAGGCAACCGCGGCCGCGGTGATGGCGGGATGGCGGGTGAGCAGATTGGTGACGCAGACCGCCACGCGCGCGCGGCGCGAGACGCGCGCGACCATCGCCGCCGACACCCATGGATCCATGGCGTTTCCCGGCGTGTCGGCAATGCCGATCATGGCATAGCCGTAGCGATCGGCGCGCTCGGCAAGCTGCTCGCACAGATCGAGCGTGTAGGGCCAGAAGAAGAAACCAACCTGCATGTTGCATTCTCGATTCGGCCCGGCTTCATGCCGGATTTCTCGAAAAGCGCCGGCCGGCTACGGCGAGCTACTCCGCCGCCGTTCGCGCCGCAATCAGCGGGTCATAGTTGAGCACCGGCGCGAGCCACTTCTCCGCCTCGGCCACGCTCCAGCCCTTGCGCGCGGCGTAGTCCTCGACCTGATCGCGCTCGATCTTGCCGACGCCGAAATAGTGGCTCTCGGAATGGCTGAAGTAGAGCCCGCACACGGAAGCGCCCGGCCACATGGCGAAGCTCTCGGTGAGCTTGAGGCCGATCCGCCGCTCACCGTCGAGCAGCGCAAACAGGCTCGCCTTCTCGCTGTGGTCGGGCTGCGCGGGATAGCCGGGCGCCGGGCGGATGCCGCGGTATTTTTCCCCGACCAGCTCCACGTTGCTGAGCGCCTCCTCCGGGGCGTAGCCCCAGAATTCCCGGCGCACCCGCTGGTGCAGGCGCTCGGCGAATGCCTCGGCGAGCCGATCCGCGAGCGCCTTGACCATGATCGCCGAATAATCGTCGTTCGCCCGCTTGAAACGCTCCGCCACCTCGTCCTCGCCGATGCCGGCGGTGACCATGAAGGCGCCGACGTGATCGGCAAGCACGCTCGCGCGCGGGGCCACGAAATCGGCGAGCGCGATATTGGCGCGCCCTTCGCGGCGGGTGAGCTGTTGGCGCAGCGTGTGCAGCACCGCGATCGGCTGCGTGCGTGCGTCGTCGACGTAAAGCAGGATATCGTCGCCCTCGGAATTGGCCGGCCAGAACCCGAGCACCGCGCTGGCGCGCAGCCAGCGCTCCGAGGCCATGCGCTCGAGCATCGCCTGGGCGTCGTCGAACAAGCTGCGCGCCGCCGGACCATATTTGGCGTCATCGAGGATCGCAGGAAACTTGCCGGTAAGCTCCCAGGTGGCGAAGAACGGCGACCAGTCGATGTAATCGCGCAGCTCCGCGATCGGATAATCCTCGAGCACCCGCGTTCCCAGGAAGCTCGGCCGCGGCGGAATATAATTTCCCGACCAGTTGAGCTTGAGGGCGTTGGCGCGCGCATCCCCGAGCGAAAGCCGCTGTTTGCTGGCTTCACCGCGCGCATGCGCGGCGGCGATGCGGGCATATTCCTGGCGAATGTCGGCCACGTAGGACGGGCGCGCCGCGCTCGACATCAGGTTGGCCGCGACGCCGACGGCGCGGCTCGCGTCGGTGACGTAAACCGTTTGCCCGCGCCGGTAGTTCGGATGGATCTTCACCGCGGTGTGCACCCGGCTCGTCGTGGCGCCGCCGATCAGCAGCGGGACGTCGAAGCCTTGCCGCTCCATCTCGGCGGCGACGTGGCACATCTCGTCGAGCGACGGCGTGATAAGGCCGGAGAGCCCGATGATATCCGCGTTCTCCTGCTGCGCCGTCTCCAGGATTTTCGCCGCCGGCACCATCACGCCGAGATCGACGACCTCGTAATTGTTGCACTGGAGCACGACGCCGACGATGTTCTTGCCGATGTCGTGCACGTCGCCTTTGACCGTGGCCATGACGATCTTGCCGTTGGAATTCTTCTTTTCGACCCCCTTCTCTTTCTTCTCCTGCTCCATGAACGGCATGAGATAGGCGACCGCCTGCTTCATCACGCGCGCGGATTTCACCACTTGCGGCAGGAACATTCGTCCGGAGCCGAACAGGTCGCCGACCACGTTCATGCCGTCCATCAGCGGGCCTTCGATCACGTGCAGCGGACGCTCGGCTCTGCGCCGCGCCTCCTCGACGTCGCTCTCGATGAAATCGGTGACGCCGTGCACGAGCGCGTGGGACAGCCGCTCCTCGACCGGCCGCTCGCGCCAGGCGAGATCGGCCTCCTTCTTCTCCTTGCCATGCCCGCGGTAACGCTCGGCGAGCGCGAGCAGCCGCTCGGCGGCGTCCGCGCGCCGGTTGAGCACCACGTCCTCGCAACACGCGCGCAGCTCGGCATCGAGGTCGTCGTAGACCGCGATCTGCCCGGCGTTGACGATGCCCATGTCCATGCCGGCCTTGATGGCGTGATAGAGGAACACCGAGTGCATGGCCTCGCGCACCGGCTCGTTGCCGCGGAACGAGAACGACAGGTTGGATACGCCGCCGGAGACGTGAACGTGCGGCAGGTTCGCCCGGATCCAGCGCGCCGCCTCGATGAAGGCGACACCGTAACCGTTGTGCTCCTCCATCCCGGTGGCGATGGCGAAAATGTTGGGATCGAAGATGATGTCCTCGGGCGGGAAGCCCACCTTTCCGACCAGAATGTCGTAGGCGCGCTTGGCGATCGCGCACTTGCGCTCGAGCGTGTCGGCCTGACCCTGCTCGTCGAAGGCCATGACCACCACGGCGGCGCCGTAGCGGCGCACGATCTTGGCATGTTCGATGAACGCCGCCTCACCCTCCTTCATCGAGATCGAATTCACCACCGGCTTGCCCTGCAGGCACTTGAGCCCCGCCTCAATCACCGAGAATTTCGACGAGTCGACCATCACCGGCACGCGCGCGATGTCGGGCTCGGCCGCGATCAGGTTGAGGAAGGTCGTCATCGCCTGCTCGGAATCGAGCAGGCCCTCGTCCATGTTGACGTCGATGATTTGCGCGCCGTTCTCCACCTGGTCGCGGGCGATGGCCAGCGCCGCTGCGTAGTCGCCCGCGGTGATGAGCTTGCGGAACTTGGCCGAGCCGGTGACGTTGGTGCGCTCGCCCACGTTGACGAACGGGATTTCCGGCGTGAGCGCGAAGGCCTCGAGACCGGACAGGCGCAGCAGCCGCGGCACTTGCGGAATCTGCCGCGGCGGCTTGCCCTTCACCGCGCGCACGATGGCGTCGATGTGCTCGGGCGTGGTGCCACAGCAGCCGCCGACCACGTTGACCAGGCCGGCATCCGCGAATTCGCCGAGCAGCGCGGCCATGAACTGCGGGCTCTCGTCGTAGCGGCCGAACTCATTCGGCAAGCCGGCATTGGGATAGGCGCAGACGAAAGTATCGGCGATGCGCGCGATCTCGGCGATATGGGCGCGCATTTCTCTCGCCCCCAGCGCGCAGTTCAATCCGATCGAGAACGGCGCGGCGTGGCGCACCGAGTTCCAGAACGCCGCCGGCGTCTGGCCGGAAAGCAACCGCCCCGAGCGATCGGTGATGGTGCCGGAGATCATCACCGGCACGCGCGTGCCGCACATCTCGGTGACGTCGGCGACGGCCGCGATCGCCGCCTTGGCATTGAGCGTGTCGAAAATCGTTTCGATCAGCAGCAGGTCGGCGCCGCCCTCGAGCAGCCCTTTGACCTGCTCGGCGTAAGCGGCGCGCAGCTCGTCGAAGGTGACCGCGCGGAAGCCGGGATTGGCGACGTCAGGAGAGATCGAGGCGGTGCGATTGGTCGGCCCGATCGCGCCCGCCACGAAGCGCGGACGGCCGTCCTCGTTTTGCGCGAGATCGGCCGCGGCGCGGGCGAGCTTGGCGCCCTCGACATTGAGCTCATGGGCAATATCCGCCATGCCGTAGTCGGCTTGGGCGATGCGCGTCGAGGAGAAGGTGTTGGTGGAGACGATATCGGCGCCCGCGCGGAAATACGCGAGGTGAATGTCGCGGATCTTGGTCGACTGGCTGAGGATGAGCAGATCGTTGTTGCCGCGCACCTCGCGGTTCCAGGCATCGAAGCGCGCGCCCCGATAGCCTTCCTCGTCGAGCCCGAGCGCCTGGATCATGGTGCCCATGGCACCGTCGAGCACCAAGATACGCTCGGCGGCGACGCGGCGGAGCGTCTCCTCGGTGCGGGACATGGGTATCGACATGGCAGCCGACTCGGGCGTCATCCGACCCCCCTCACCCCAACCCTCTCCCCTCCGGGGAGAGGGAGCGCACCGTGCCCGCCGCTCGCTTCGTGGCTTGGCCGCAGGCCGAGCAGATGACACACCGCGTAGACCAGGTCGGCGCGGTTCATGGTGTAGAAGTGAAAATCGGTGACGCCGCGATCGACGAGGTCGAGCACTTGCTCGGCGGCGACCGCGGCGGCGATGAGCTTGCGGGTAGCGGCGTCCTCCTCGAGGCCCTCGAACCGCTCCGCCAGCCAGTCCGGCACCGAGGCCCCGCAGCGCGCGGCGAACGCCTTGGTCTGCTTGAAATTCTGCACCGGCAGGATGCCGGGCACGACCGGCACGTCGATGCCACGCGCGCGCACGCGATCGAGGTAGCGGAAGTAGAGGTCGTTCTCGAAGAAGAATTGGGTGATCGCGCGCGCGGCGCCCGCATCGACCTTGGCCGCGAGCATGTCGAGATCGGCCTCGACCGTGGGGCTGTCCGGATGTTTCTCCGGATAGGCGGAGACCGAGACCTCGACGTCGGAGTGACGCTTGATGCCGGCGACCAGATCGGCGGCGTTGCGATAGCCGGCAGGATGGGGCGCGTAGCGCTCGCCGACGCCACCGACGGGATCCCCGCGCAGCGCCACGATGTGGCGCACGCCGGCGGCGCAATAGTTGCGGATCACCGCGTCGATCTCTTCGCAGGTCGCGGCGACGCAGGTGAGATGCGCCGCCGGCGTGAGCGCGGTCTCCGCCAGGATGCGCTTGACGGTCGAATGGGTGCGTTCGCGCGTGGAGCCGCCCGCGCCGTAGGTGACCGAGACGAAATTCGGCCTGAGCGGCGCAAGGCGGGTGATCGACTCCCACAGCGTCTTTTCCATCTCCTCGGTCTTCGGCGGGAAGAACTCGAAGGAGACGCGGATGCGGCGCTCACCGCCTTCGCCGAGGCGTTGGACGAAGCGGCTGGCGCGCGGCTCGGCGTGCATCAGGCCACCTCCCGCGCGGGCGCGGCCAGCGTGATGCGCGGATCGCGCCCCAGCCAGAGCGAGACGGCGATCTTGCCTTCGGAGGCGGGCTCGGGCGCGAGGCTTTGCTGCAGCACGACGTCGAGCCCGGCGGCCTTCATCCATTGCGTCACGGTCTCGGGCGCAAAGCCGAGGCGGCGGTGGGCGTGCTCGTCGCGCAGAAATTCGAGATCGTGCGGGGCGAAATCGACGACCAGCAGACGGCCGGTGGGCCGCAGCACGCGCGCCGCCTCGTGGATCGCGCGCGCCCCGTCGTCGAGGAAGTGCAGCACCTGGTGGATGACGACGGCATCGAAACTGTCCTTGGGCAGCGCGAGGTCGTAGATGTCGCCTTGGCGCACGCTGCAGTGGCGCAGCGCAGCGCGGTCGAGCCGCGCGCGCGCGAGCGCCAGCATGTCGAGGGAGAGATCGAGGCCGAGGCCGCGCTCGATCTGCGGCCCGAACAATTCGAGCATGCGGCCGGTGCCGGTGCCGAGATCGAGCAGCGCGCGTATCGGGGACTCCGCCAGGGCGCCGGCGATTGCCTCCTCGACCGCCTCGTCGGCGACGTGGAGCTTGCGAATGCGGTCCCACTGGGCAGCGTGCCGGCGGAAATAGGTTTGGGCGGCGCTGGCGCGCTGCGCCCGCACCGCGGTCAGCCGCTCGCGATCGCGCGCGAGCGTCGCGTCGTCGGGGTCAAGGCGGGCAACGAGCTCGCGGGCAAGCTTGGCGGCATCCTCCCGCTCGCCCAGGCGGAAGAACGCCCACGACCCTTCGCGGAAGCGCTCGACCAGCCCGGCCTCGACGAGGAGCCGCAGATGACGCGAAATGCGCGGCTGCGATTGGCGTAGGATGGCGGTGAGATCCGAGACGGTCAGTTCGGCCTCCCCGAGCAGCGCGAGGATGCGCAGCCGAGTAGCCTCGGCTGCGGCCTTAAGCGCGCCGTAGAGCGCCTCGAACGGCAGGTGGGCAGGCGTGGGCATCGGTGTGGGCCGGGGTCCCATTTCGCTCGCTGGCGACGATGTCAGGCTGGTATATAAACATATCTTTATACGCTTAAGCGGCAATTGCAAGGCCGGGTGGGCACCCAGCCATCCGCCGTCATTGCCGGAGTCGAGGCGGCCAGCCATCTTGATGGCCACACCCCTGCGATCGACGGCGAGGACCACCCATGAACGACAACGCCTTCGGCATCCGCGACGGCGAAATCGCGATCGAACTGCCAGCGAAGCTCGACGCCTCGCTCTATTTCATCGGCCGCATCCGCACGCCCTGGACCCGGCGCGAGGAATGCCCGAAAAATGCGCGCGAATCCGACGCCGTTTGCACCCTCGTCGTCGATGAGCGCTGGGCGCAGGCGCTCACGGGGGTGGAAACCTGCAGCCACCTGGTGGTGCTTTATTGGATGAGCCGCTCGCGGCGCGATCTCGTGCTGCAGGTGCCGCGGCACTACGGCGTGGGACGGGGCACGTTCGCGCTGCGCTCTCCGGCCCGGCCCAACCCGATCGCGATGAGCGTGGCGCGGCTCCTGCGCGTCGAGGGCACGAGGCTCTCGGTCGTGGGGCTCGACTGCCTCGACGAGACCCCGCTCCTCGACATCAAGCCCTATTTCGCCTCGACCGACGCGGTTGCCGATGCCGTGGTCGGCTGGCACGCCGGCCGGGAATAAGCGGGGCAGCAGCGGTATCATGAGGCCTTTGCGGCCTTTTTTGCCTCCCCATGGGGTGTGGCCGGACTGCCACGCTCGCTGCACTGCGGAAACCAAGAAAATCAAGCAATATCAGTTACGTAATTCATTCCGGCCTGGGTCGGTAACCAAGGTGTGATTGATTTTCGGCCGGCATTTTGAACCCCACCACCTCCCCATTCGACCAATGGTCATCGAAGGGGGACGTGCCATGTACAATATGACCCGCTTGAAGACCGTCACCGCGGTCGCAACCCTCGTTGCCGCGACCGCCATCTTCACAAGTGCGGCTTCCGCCAACCCGTTCAATCCGTTCGAGGCGCTATTCGGCCCGCAGCGCGAGCCGGTGACGGCGCCGGCCTATGCCAATCCGCAGGAGGATGCGAGCGACCCGCGCGACGAGCTGCGCCGCCAGATCGTCAACTACCGCACCAGCGAGGCGCCCGGCACGATCATCATCGACACGCCGAACACCTACCTCTACCTGGTGCTGGGCGGCGGCAAGGCGATGCGCTACGGCATCGGCGTCGGCCGCGAGGGTTTCACCTGGTCCGGCGTGAAAACGATCGAGCGCAAGGCCGAGTGGCCGGATTGGACGCCGCCGCCGGAGATGATCCACCGCCAGCCCTACCTGCCGCGTTTCGTGGCCGGCGGTCCCAGCAACCCGCTCGGCGCCCGCGCCATGTATCTCAGCGGCTCGGTCTACCGCATCCACGGCACCAACGATCCGTCCACCATCGGCGGCCACGTGTCGTCGGGATGCATCCGCATGGTCAACGAGGACGTGATCGACCTCTATAACCGCGTCCACATCGGCGCCAAGGTGGTGGTCCGGCCGATGACCGAGCGCCGCGCCGCGACCGCAACGGACAGCATCAACTGAGCATCGTTCGCTTCGCGTATCGCGTGCTTGGAGATTGCGCCGGTCTCGCGATATCGCGGGCCGGCGTTTCTGTCTGGCGTGTCTTCGCCCGCACGGGCAACATTCGGCCTCATGCTGAGGAGGCGGCGAAAGCCGCCGTCTCGAAGCATGGGGCCGCCCCCATCCTTCGAGACGGGCGCCAATAGCGCGTCGACGACGCGCGTGAACGCGCTTGAGGCGCCCTCCTCAGGATGAGGGCGGAGATCATCCGGAGAAAATAACGTGACCGTCCGCTCGAACCTCTCGCGCATCGCTGCCCTGCTCGCGGCGTCGCTCGCGTGTTGCGCGTTGCAGGCGCGCGCCGAGAGCATGGACGCGCTTTACGAGAAGGCGAAGCTGGAAAAGACCGTCGTCCTCTACGGCGCCGGGCCGACCGGCTCCCACGACCGCTGGATCAAGGATTTCGAGCAACGCTTTCCCGGCGTCACGGTCGCCTTCACCGGCGGCTTGAGCACCGACCTCAATCAACGGATCGAGCGGCAGCTCGCGAGCGCAGCGATGGAGACCGACCTCGCGATCCTCCAGACCATCCAGGATTTCGGCAAGTGGAAGAAGGAGGGCGCGCTGCTCCCCTTCAAGCCCGAAGGCTCCGACGCGATCGACCCGGCCTACAAGGACGAGGACGGCGCCTTCACTGGGGTCAGCGTCAACACCATCGTCTACGCCTACAACACCGACCTCGTTCCTTCCGCCGACGCGCCGACGTCGGCGCTCGACTTTCTCAAAAGCCGATTTCAAGGCGGCCTCATCACCACCGATCCCACCGAGGACGACGCCGGCCTCGCGGTCTTCACCATGATCGTGGGGAAATACGGCTGGGACTACATGGACAAGTACATGGCGCAGAAGCCGGTCTTCGTCACCAGCGGGCATGCCGCGGTATCGAACGCCATCGCCGCCGGCGAGAAGCTCGCGACCTTCGATTCCACCTCGACCACGCCGCGGCTCAAGCAGGCGGGCAAGCCGATCGAGCCGGTGTTCTCGCGCGCCGATCCCACGCCGGTGTTCCTGGTCGGCGCCGCGATCTTCAAGCACGCGCCGCACCCCAACGCGGCCAAGCTCTATCTCACCTGGTACCTGGCGAAGGAGCAGCAGAGCCGCAGCGGCACGTTCTCGCCGCGCAGCGACGTTGCGCCGCCCCCGGGCCTCGAGCCGCTGTCCTCCTACAACATCGACCGCGGCTATCGGGCCTTGGTGTCGGACGAGGCGCGGCTGACGCAATTGCGCGCGCGGTTCGGGAGCTACATCGGACGGCGGTAAGGGCAAACCGTTTTCCGCATCTCGCTTCCATTCACAATGGCTAAGCGCCGCGGAAGCACGAATAGCCCCACGGCGTGCATTTGAAGGGCAGGTGATAGTGCTGCGCCGGGTCGGAAATGCCGAAGTGGAAGCGGACGACATCGAGGAACGGCACCGCCGGCAAGGGAACACCCTGCCCGCGATAAAAGCCGGCGACGTGAAAGACCGCGACGTAGCCGCCGGCCGCGAACGTCTTCGATAATTCCGGCGCATTGAGAAGCCCATTCGCGCCGACGCGGCCCTTGGCGATAAGCGCGAGCCTTCCGCCGGCATCGATCGCATGCAGCTCGACCTCCATCCCCGTCGCGACGACGCCCCGCGCAACATCGACGACATGGACCGACACGCCCGGCATGGCTCACACTCCTTATCGCATCTGCCGCGTGAGGCCGGCGAGGCGCTCGGCGAGCAGCATCAGGATCAAGGTGAACATCACGATCAGGCCGGAGACCGCGGCCGTGCGCACATCGAGGTTGGTCTCGATTTGCTGCCACAGATGGATCGGCAGCATTTCGCTGCGCTCGTCGGCGAGAAACAGCGAGACCGGCACGTTGTCGAACGAGGCCATGAAGGCGAGGAACGCGCCGGCGCCGAGGCCGGGCGCAATGAGCGGCAAGGTCACGCGCCGGAACGTCATGAGACGGCCGGCGCCGAGGCTCGCGGAGGCATCGAGCAGCGCCGGATCGAGCTGCGACAGCGCCGCGATGGTGGTGCGCAGCACGAACGGCACGCACACCACGACGTGGCCGAGCACGAGGAACGGGATGCTCGGCGAGAAGCCGAGCTTGTGGATGAAGATCAGCGCGGCGAAGCCGAAGGCGAGCGCCGGCAGCAGCAGCGGCGACATGAACAGAAGATCGCAGGCGCGCGCCAGCGGCGAGCGGCTGCGCGCGA